>OGXV01000792.1_pt1 | contig 20032 bp, 18 predicted proteins | sample 1576391 | NCBI WGS metagenome assembly OGXV01 (sample SAMEA3541586, study PRJEB24748) | human gut metagenome | biome: human gut; feature: human-associated habitat; material: faeces | place: China | collected 2012 | reverse complement strand
GTCCGTACTCTTCATCAACTGTTTCAGTGGTCCGGTACTGTTCCTTGGCCGCATAGCTTTCAGACAGCCGGGACAGAATCCTCAGACTCACATAGTGGACCGTGTAGATACAGGCAAACCAGCAGACAGCAAAAAAAATCATGTCAGGATGATGCCGAAGCATGCGCGCGGGTGCCAGGGAACGGGATGCCAGGCGGAACATGATGAAAAAGAGCACCGGGATGGCGGCCAGGTATTTCCAGACCGGAAGAAGCCGTGTGTATTCCACTGCTTTGGTCAGATATTTATGCAGGATGTAATAGGCCACCCAGACCATGAGAAACAGAAAAATAAGATTGCTTAGCAATTTGTCCCCGGTGATAAGGGAACTGCTCTTATTAAGGGAAGCAGAGGCATTGGACAGGTCCGCGCAGTATCCGGCGGTATCTGTGAAGTTCTTAAAAAGGAAAAGGGAATAGATGTTCACAGGCCAGTCTGTGCGCACCATCCATTTACAGACCAGTATGTTGGTGGTCATGGTGGTGCAGGACCACGCCAGCTCCAGCCAGGGCCGGGACAGGAAAGGGCTGAAGCAGGTAAGACCTAAAACGTATACAAAAAACAGGTATCCCATAAGAATACCTGTGGTTTTTGACATAGAATACCGCCACTCCCTTCGGAATACCGCCAAAAAGGGAACGATAATGAAGATGATTTCGGCCAAAATCACACTTATCAGCTGTATCTGTGCAAAGCTCATCAGATGCCTCCGTTTAATTTGGAGAACTGGTAATCTGCATACTGCTGGTGAATCTGCGACCGCATGGTCCTGGTAATAGGCAGATGTTCTCCGGTTGTCAAAATGAACTCTGATTTCTCCATGGAAAAAACCTTGTCCATATTGATGATGCAATTCCGGTAACAGCATATGAACTGGGAGTACATAAGGAGCATGCCGGAAAAATCCTCAAACCGCATGTAGGTGCGGACCGTCTTGTCGGGAAGATGGATTTGTATGTAGTGGTTGGAATAATCGGTGTAAAGGATAGAGTCAATGGGAATCTTCAGCATGATGCGGCTTTCCTTTACCTCTATATAATGGCTCTGCTTCCTGCGGGATACAGACAAAAAATACTCCATGGTCTGGCTGAACTTGTCGTAGCGGATAGGCTTTACCATGTAATCCAGAGCACGGACCTCATATCCCTTCAGGGCAAAATCGGTGCTGCTGGTAGTGAACACGATGGTACAGGAATCATCATCTCTGCGGACCCTTTCAGCGATTCGGATACCGGAAGTCTCATTCCGGAGAAAAATATCTATGAATATAAGGTCAAAGCTGCCTCTCTGCCAGCAGCGAAGGAAGTCGGCGGCGGTATTGAAGATGGTCGTCTGCTGGCAGGTATGTGTGTCGGAGCAATAGGTGGATATAAAGCCGGCTAACTGACGGGCCTCATCTATCGAGTCGTCGATGACTGCAATGTTCACGGTGCCCTTCCTTTCTTTATGTATGGTTACAGGGTAACAAAAGGTTTATAAATTATCCTGTGACGGTACGTTATGAAACAATCCATATAGGTTCAGTATAATATACAACAAATTAAATTGCAAGGGCAATTGGAATAAGTTGTAAGTGCGGTATAGGCAGGCCCCTGCCTGGGTATAATCCATTTGTACTTATTTTGTAACAGCAAGAAAGGAGCAAGAACCTACATGGGAAAGTCTAAGAAGAATGAGGGATTTGATCCTCATAACCTGAGTGCGCAGGACCAGCTTAAATTTGAGATTGCCCAGGAACTGGGGTTGGACGCAAAGGTCATGGAGGGAGGATGGAGGAGCCTGACAGCCAAGGAGAGCGGCAAGATAGGAGGCCTTATCACAAAGCGTAAGCGGGAACTTAAGAAAGAGGCATTGCAGCAGGAATGATTTTCCGATATACTGTTTTATATCTGTAATCAGGAATGATACAAAGGAGACGGGAATGAAGATAGGTATGATTTGTTTTACGGCAAGAGGCACCGCGATATGCCGCCTGCTGTGCCGCCGGTTCAGGGATACAGGAACAGAGAGCACAGGATATGTGCCGCGGCGCTTCTGGAAGCCGGAATGGGAGGCGGAGGGAATCCGGCCTCAGGACAAGTCTCTTTCGGAATGGACCGGATCCATGTTTGAAGAGAAAAGAGCGCTGGTGTTCATCGGCGCGGCCGGTATTGCAGTCAGGGCCATTGCGCCCTTTGTCCGGGATAAGATGACGGACCCCCCGGTGGTGGCGGCTGACGAAGCCGGGCATTTTTGTATCCCCCTGCTGTCAGGCCATGTGGGGGGAGCCAATGAGCTGGCTGAAAGAATGGCGGACTGGCTTCAGGGCATACCGGTCATAACCACGGCCACAGATGTCAATGGTGTCTTTGCGGTGGATGTCTTTGCGGTCCGCAGCGGCCTTTGCATAACTGACAGAAAAGAGGCCAAAGAAATTTCTGCCTGGCTGCTGGATGGCGGAAAGGTGGGATTTTTCTGCGATTCGGAGTGCCGCGGGGCGAAGAGGGCGTCTGGAGCCGGGCCCTTAAAAAACAGGAGTTCAGGCAGAGAGACAGAGAACGTTGGGTATGGTACTGAGGACATATGCAGGCATAATATATGTAGGAACAGCGTGTGCAGGCATAACATATGGATCACATTCCGTAACAGTGAAAGGCCCACCCTTTCTCCTGACGGCCCGGCAGCTGAAAGCCGACACCTGAGAATTCTCCGGACAAGGAGGCGGTCTTTCTCCGCCTGGTTCCAAAGGTGGTGGTGGTGGGCGTGGGCTGCAGGAAGGGAACTTCGCCGGATATTCTGGAAGACCGTGTCCTAAAAGCGCTGGAAGGCGGGAACATTGACCCGGCGGCGGTAAAGGCATTATCCACCATAGACATTAAGTCAGGGGAAGAGGCGGTGACCAGGCTGGCCGGCAGGTACGGGTGGGAGCTGCGTACATTTACATCCGGGGAGCTGCTGGCTGTGGAAGGAGAGTTTGAGGAATCCGAGTTTGTAAGGTCCACAGTGGGCGTGGGCAATGTCTGCGAAAGGTCCTGCACGGCCAGGGGAGGAAGACTTCTAATACATAAGCAGGCCGGAGAAGGGGTGACGGTGGCGGCAGCCATAGAGCCGGCTGCAGGGAAATTAGACATTGAGAAATGCAGTTGGATATGATATACTTTTCCATAGTTTAAAAGTCAGATGTTGGACAGCAGGTGAGACTATGGGAGATTCGTACATCTATAAGAATCAAAAAAAATTGAGATGGGGATACACCACAGGTACTTGTGCGGCAGCGGCTTCCTTGGCAGCTGCCGTTATGTTGTTGCAGGGCAGGAGAATGGAGCAGGTGTCCCTGACAACGCCAAAGGGAGTCCGTCTGGACCTGGAGGTGGAGGAAATGGATATAAAGGAGAACTGTGTCTGCTGCGGTGTCAGAAAGGATGCAGGTGACGATCCGGATGTGACGGACGGTCTTATGGTGTATTCACAGGTCCGGCTGCCGGGCGCGGACAGCGGCGGCGCCGGAGATGCGAGAGAGGCCGGAGATGCGAGAGAGGCCGGAGATAACACAGATGCCGGAGATGACAGAAATGCCTGTGGGGATTATGTGTATGAGAAAGATGGATTGCGCCTGAATTTATCCGGAGGAGTGGGAGTGGGAAGGGTAACCCGGTGGGGTTTGAGCTGCGAAGTGGGAAAAGCTGCCATTAACCCGGTTCCCAGGCAGATGATATTTGAACAGGTGGCCGGTGTGTGCCGGGAAGCTGGTTTTAAGGGAGCGCTTTCCATTGAAATCCGTGTGCCGGAAGCCCTGAAGGTGGCGGATAAGACCTTTAACAGCCGTCTGGGAATCCATGGAGGCATATCCATACTGGGGACCAGCGGAATGGTGGAGCCCATGAGCGAGACAGCCCTCCTTGATACCATCCGTCTGGAGCTGAGACAGAGGATCCGAAATGGAGAGAAGAACCTTCTGGTAACGCCGGGAAATTACGGTGAGAATTTTGTGGGCACTGTACTTGGCCTGGGCCTTGGACAGGCCGTTAAATGCAGTAATTTTATAGGCAGTACCATTGACATGGCGGTGGAAGAAGGGGCTGAGTCCATTCTGCTAATAGGCCATGGAGGAAAGCTAATCAAGCTGGCAGCCGGTATTATGAATACCCATTCCTCCTGGGCGGACGGGAGAATGGAAATCCTGGCAGCCCACGGAGCTGCCTGCGGCGCGAAAAGGGAGATGGTGGAACAGATTCTGGAAGCAGTGACCGTGGACGAGGGGCTGCGCCTATTAGAAACAGAGGACGGCCTTCGTGAGCAGGTGATGAAGCGGGTGATGGCCCGGCTGGAACAGTATGTGAAACAGCGGGCCGGCGGACGTCTGAGGGCAGAGGTTATTGTATTTACCAATGAGCGCGGGATACTTGGGTCAACCACCGGCGCAGATGATATGTTATTGTACTTTACGGACAGAATAAGTAATAGATGAAAGGCGGAGCAAAATGATACATATAGTAGGAGCAGGTCCGGGAGCCGTTGATTTGATTACGGTCCGTGGGCAGAAACTTTTGTCAGAGGCGGATGTGGTCATCTATGCGGGTTCCCTGGTCAGCCGTGATCTATTGGACTGGGCCAGGCAGGATGCCAGGATTTATGACAGTGCCTCCATGGACCTGGAGCAGGTCATGGAAGTGATGGAACAGGCGGAACGGGACGGTCTTACCACGGTGCGCCTCCACACCGGGGATCCCTGCCTCTATGGCGCCATACGGGAACAGATGGACGGTCTGGATGCCAGAGGGATACAATATGACATATGTCCCGGAGTCAGCTCTTTCTGCGGAGCCGCCGCAGCTCTTGGGATGGAATATACCCTGCCCGGTATCAGCCAGAGTGTGGTAATAACCAGAATGGCCGGGAGGACACCTGTGCCGGAACGTGAATCCATTGGGAAATTTGCTGCCCACGGCAGCACCATGGTGATATTCCTGAGCGCAGGTATGACGGGAGAGCTGTCAGATGAGCTGATGAAGGGCGGATATCCGGGAGATACGCCAGCAGCCATTGTATATAAGGCAACCTGGCCGGATGAGAAGACGGTCCGGTGTACGGTAGCCACCTTAAAGGAGACAGCAGACAGGGAGGGCATCCATAAGACCGCCCTTATTGTGGTGGGAAATACGGTGGCCCAGACCGGCTATGAGCGCTCAAAGCTTTACGATCCTGCCTTTACAACCGGATTTCGGGCTGGCCGGGAAGACGTCCCGGGGAAACTGGAGCCGGGGACACTCTATGTGGTGGGAATGGGACCCGGAGAAAAAAAGCAGATGACAGGACAGGCACTGGAAGTGATGGGCCGGTGCCAGGTCATAGCCGGTTATACGGTTTATGTGGACCTGGTAAGGGGATTGTTCCCCCAGAAGGAGTTTCTGACCACTGCCATGACCAGGGAAGAGGAACGGTGCCGTAAGGCGTTTGAATGCTGCATGGAGGGAAAGAACACAGCCATGATTTGTAGCGGGGACGCGGGGGTCTATGGAATGGCGGGCCTTATACTGGAGCTGGCTCAGCAGTATCCCGGTGTCAGAGTCAGGATAGTGCCGGGAATTACGGCTGCCTGCGCAGGGGCAGCTGTTCTGGGAGCCCCGCTGATGCACGATTTTGCTGTCATCAGCTTAAGCGACCGGCTTACGCCCCTGGAAGATATATGGAACCGGGTAGAGGCAGCAGCCAAGTCTGACTTTGTCATATGCCTTTACAATCCGGCCAGCAAGGGGCGGCCCGACTTTTTCCGTCAGGCGTGCACCAGGATTCTTAAGTACAGAAAAGGGAATACCGTGTGCGGGCTGGCTGTGAACATTGGCAGGGAAGGGGAAGAGACGGAGGTCCTTACCCTGGAGAAACTGAAGGATCGCCGGGTGGACATGTTTACCACGGTTTATATCGGCAATTCCCATTCCATGCAGATTGGCTCCTATATGGTAACGCCCAGAGGTTACAGGTATGAAGGAAAATAAGAAAAGTGTCATACTGTTTGCCGGGACCACGGAGGGGAGGCTGCTGGCTGAATATCTTCAGGAGCTTGACCGGCCCTTTGTAATCTGCGTGGCTACCGGATACGGAAGGGATTTGCTGGAGGATATATGCAGGCCGGACAGGACCGGATGCATGGAGATACGCCAGGGGCGCCTGGATGTCACGGAAATGGAGCAGATGTTTGATGAGCTGCGGCCGGAACTGGTTATTGACGCCACTCATCCATATGCGGCGGAAGTAACCCACAACATAAAAATGGCCTGTTCCAGACGAAAGGGCCTGCGGCTTTTAAGGTGCCTGCGTGAGCCGGGGGCCGGGGACAGCCGGCCGGGAGTCATCCATATGCCTGATGTGGAGGCGGCAGTCACATGGCTGTCCTCTGTGAAGGGAAATATTCTGGTGACCACAGGCAGCAAGGAGCTGGCTGCGTATACAAGGATAAGGGATTATGGGCAGAGAATTTATGCCAGGATCCTGCCCTCGGCGGAGGCCGTGGCCCAGTGCAGGAGTCTGGGCTTTGAGGGCCGCCATATTATCGCCATGCAGGGACCGTTTTCAGAGGAAATGAATCTGGCACAGCTCAGGGAATATGGATGTGCTTATCTGGTGACCAAGGATGGGGGCGCAGCCGGAGGATTTCCGGAAAAGATAAAGGCAGCCCACAGGGCCGGGGCAGCGGCAGTGGTGATTGACCGGCCGGGCAGCGGGGAAGGCATATCCCTGGATGAGATAAAGGGACAGCTAAAGGAGTGGATGGACCATGAAAGGAAAGGAAGCATATATGGATGATTTAAGGCCAATTGTATATCTGGTGGGCATAGGAATGGGGGGCGAGGACCAGCTGACGGGCCGGGCAATGGATTGCCTGGAGGCGGCCCAGGTGGTGATGGGGGCGGACCGGATGCTGGACAGCGTCAGCGCCTATACCGATAAGAAGCGGGTATTTTCAGCCTACAAGCCCAGTGAGATGGTACAGTGGCTGGGCAGCTTCCGGTGGGATGAGGCAGCCCTGGTGCTGTCAGGAGATACGGGCTTTTACAGCGGGGCTGAGGCGGCGGCCAAGGCATTTTTGCGGGAGGGATGGGATGTGGAATTTGTTCCGGGCGTGTCCAGCCTGTCCTATTTCTGCGCCAGGTTGGGAAAGAGCTGGCAGAATGTCCATCCGGTCAGCAGCCATGGAAGGGACTGCGATGTGGTGGCCTATATCCGCAGCTTCAGGAGCTGCTTTATTTTGCTGGGAGGAGCCGGCAGCGTGCCGGATTTGTGCCGTCAGCTGGTCAGCAGCGGAATGAGCGGCGTGACTTTATGGGCAGGAGAAAATTTTTCATACGAGGACGAACGCATTGCCTGGGAGATGACTCCTGCCGAGCTTCTGATGGAGGATGAGCGCCTTCCCTTTGGCAGCCTGGCTTGTGTTTTGGTGGAGAATACAGAGGCGGCGGAAGGACAGCTTTATCCTCAGTCCGGCCCCCGGGATGAGGACTTTATCAGGGGCCAGGTGCCTATGACAAAAAAGGAGGTACGGAGGATATCACTGGATAAGCTGTGTATCGGCTCTCAGGCCGTGTGTTATGATATCGGGGCCGGCACCGGCTCCGTGGCGGTGGAGATGGGTATGGAGATACGCAGGCGGGGCGGCAGCGGCCAGGTGTATGCCATTGAGCGGAACCGGGAAGCCCTGCAGCTGATTGAATCCAACTGCCAGAAGTTCCATGGAAGCTGGATGGGATTTCACATTGTGGAAGGCGAGGCGCCTGAGGCTATGAAGGGGCTGGAGCCTCCCACCCACGCATTCATCGGAGGAAGCGGAGGTCACATGCGTGAAATCGTGGCAGCCCTCCTTGACGCCAATCCCCATGTGAGAATTGTGGCAAACGCCATTACACTGGAGACTGTTGGTGAGATTCTGGCATGCATGAAGGAATTCGGATTCGCCACAGGAGAGATAACCCAGGTATGGGCAGCTCCTGTGGATACGGTGGGAAGCTACCATATGCCAAAAGCGCAGAACCCGGTGTATGTGGCGGTTATGCAGGACCCAAAAGACGATGAGGGAGAGATACAATGGCAGGAGTTATGATAGCGGCTCCGGGAAGCGGCAGCGGGAAGACAATGGTAACCTGCGGCCTGCTGACCCTCCTTAAGAGGAAGGGATATAATCCGGCTGCGTTTAAGTGCGGACCGGATTACATTGACGGCCTGTTCCACCGCAGGGTTCTGGGAGTGGAAAATGGAAACCTGGACAGCTTTTTTGAGACCGGAACACATATGAGACAGAAACTGTCCCGGAGCATGGAACACCATTTTGTGGTGGCGGAAGGGGTCATGGGATATTTTGACGGCCTGGGGGGCGTGTCTGTACAGGGGAGCTCCTTTGAGATTGGAAGGATTCTCGGTCTGCCGGCTATTCTGGTGGTGGATGGAAGAGGAGCCAGCGTATCTCTGATGGCATTGATTCAGGGATTTTTGGAATGTGATACGGCATTACTTAATGGCGAGAAAAAAGCTCACGGCAAAACGGCCTGTGATGCGGAATGTGCGGCTGGCACAAAAGACGGAGAATGCAGTAAGAGCCAATGCAATAAGAGCCAATGCGAAAAAAATGCGGAAAAATATCATGAGAAAAAAACTCACGAATTACACAGGCATATTTACGGAACCTCAGGCTGCCTCGGGAACCGTGATGAAAATAATAACATAGGGGGCATCTTTTTCAACCGCATGTCCCCTATGATATATAACCGTATAAAACCTATGGTGGAGGAACGGTTTCAGGTTCCGGTCATAGGATATTTGCCTGAACTGAACTTCCTTCAGGTGGGAAGCCGCCATCTGGGACTGGTGCTGCCGGATGAGATAGATGGAATCAGGCAGCAGCTGGAACAGCTGGCGGACCGGATGGATGACACTTTGGAGTGGGAACCGTTATTGAAGATTGCTGCTGACGCAGGCGGACGGGACTGGGCGGTACCGGTCCGGGAAGAGGCAGGAGCCGGGCAGGAGACGGGGAATGCAGCGGGAATTAAGCCGGGAAACGAGCTGGGAAACAAGCCGGGAAACAAGCTGGGAAACGAGCCGGAAAACATACCGCATTTTCGTCTGGGGATTGCCAGGGATGAGGCATTCTGTTTTTATTATGAGGACAACCTGAAGGCCATGGAACAGGCTGGGGCCAGGCTTGTGTACTTTAGTCCGCTCCATCAGAAGCAGCTGCCGGAGGGACTGGACGGGTTGATTTTTGGGGGCGGTTATCCTGAAAACCACGGGGAGGCCCTGGCGGCCAACAGGACCATGCGGGATTCAGTGGCTGCGGCTGCCGCGTCCGGAATGCCCATACTGGCAGAGTGCGGGGGATACCTCTATCTGCTGGACAGTCTGGAGGGAGCCGACGGAACGGTTTATCCCATGGCAGGGGTTTTGAAGGGCCGCGGATACAGGGCCGGGAAAACCGGCAGGTTTGGATACATAACCCTGGAGCCCAACCGCTGCCTTCCCTATCTACAGGAAGGGGAGGAGATAAAAGGCCATGAATTTCATTACTGGGACTGCGATTGCGGGGAGGATGAATTTTGTATGACGGCTGTCAAGCCAAAGGGCGGCCGCAGCTGGCCCTGTATGAGAACAGAAAAACAGGTGATGGCAGGTTTTCCACACCTCTATTATCCCTCCTGCCCCGGACTGGTCCGGCGGTTTGCCGGACAGTGCGTGGAATACGGACAGGGCCATGGCAGGGAGTATGACGGACAGGGCCATGGCGGGGAGTATGACGGACAAGAACATGACGGAGAGGAACATGAGCTATGACATTGAAAGAAGCGATGAAGAGCATTAAGCCGGCCAGCCAGGCACTCAGGCAGCAGGCAAAGCAGCGCTGGGACCAGGTGGCCAAGCCTTTGGGAAGCCTGGGAGTCCTGGAGGAGGATATCATACGCATAGCCGCTGCTTCCGGCAGCCTGGCAGTCAGTCTGCGTCCCAGGGCTATTGTGGTTATGTGTGGGGACAATGGTGTTGTAAAGGAAGGGGTGACCCAGACAGGACAGGAGGTCACCGCCATTGTGGCAGGAAACATGGCCCGGGGAAATTCATGTGTCTGCCTTATGGCCCGCCAGGCAGGGGCCGACGTGATTCCTGTGGATGTGGGTATGGCCTGCCGCGACGCGGTTCCCGGTGTGGTGAACCGGAAAGTGGCATATGGGACAAAGGATTTCCTGGAGGAACCTGCCATGACCAGGGAGGAGACGGTGAAGGCCATGGAGGCAGGTGCGGATATGGCTGTGGAACTGAAGGAAAGAGGCTATGTGCTGGCCGGCTCCGGGGAAATGGGAATCGGCAATACCACTACCAGCAGCGCCCTGCTTTCCGTGCTTCTTAATATGGACCCGGAACTGGTGACGGGCCGGGGGGCAGGTCTGACCACTGCCGGTTACAACCGCAAGGTACAGGTCATAAGGGAAGGCATCCGCATCCGAAAGCCGTTCGGGGAGGATCCGGTGGACGCGCTGTCCAAAGTGGGCGGACTGGATTTGGCGGCTCTGACCGGATTTTACATCGGATGCGCGGCCTGCGGCCTGCCGGTGGTGCTGGACGGACTCATAACAGGGGCAGCAGCTCTGGCAGCTGTCAGAATCAGCCCGGATGTAAAAGGATATCTGCTGGCCTCCCACGTTTCAGCCGAGCCTGCCGGGGCAATGGTTCTGGATGCTCTTGGCCTTAAACCTGCTATTTCTGCGGGAATGTGCCTGGGGGAGGGCACCGGCGCCGCGGCCTTGTTCCCACTTTTAGATATGGCGGCTGCTGTGTACACGCAGATGAGCAGCTTTGATGACATCCATGTGGATGCGTATGAGCATCTGGTGTAATTGGGAAGCGTGCGGCCCGGATACACATGACGACACGATGATAGGAGACTGGAATGATTACTCTGGTGACAGGCGGCAGCGGCAGCGGAAAATCAGAATACGCGGAAGGGCTTATTCTGGACTCCCCCTGTTCCCGCCGTTTTTATGTGGCTACCATGATTGCATATGGAAAAGAGGGAAGGGACAAGGTGGAGCGCCACCGTATGCTCCGAAGGGGAAAGGGGTTTATCACCATAGAAAAGCCCCGGAATGTGGGAGAGGTGATGGTGGGAGAGTATGAGACCGGTTTAAGCCCCTCATCCCGGACCGGCCGTGCCCTTTTGCTGGAGTGCGTATCCAACCTGGCGGCCAATGAGATGTTTAAGGAGAAGGGGACAGGGAAAGAAGAGGGAACACAGAAAGAAGGGACAGGGAAAACGGAAGCAGGAGAGCAGCAGGGCGGTCCGATTCAACGCCTGTCCCATAAGATTGCAGAGGACATCATTTCCCTGGCCGGACAGGTTCAGGATATGGTGATTGTCACCAATGAAGTGGATCGGGATGGAATCTGTTACGAACCTGAGACAATGGAGTATGTCCGTCTCATGGGCTGCCTGAATCAGAAGCTGGCATCTGCCGCTGACCGGGTGGTGGAGGTGGTTTATGGCATTCCCGTGCTCTTAAAGCCCTCCGCCCTGGGGCCGGCAGCAATCGGGTCTGACTTTATAAGAAGGGAGTGTCAGGGAGAATGAACGGACTTTATTCCTGCATCATAGCAATTTCCATGTATTCTAAGATACCCATGCCTAACGTGGAGTGGACCGAAGAACGCATGCGCTATGTCATGTGCTTTTTTCCTCTGGTGGGGATTGTCCAGGGAGCGGCCCTGGGCCTTTGGCTCCATCTTGCCCTGGATGTGCTGAATCTGTCCGTGGGTGCTGCGGCTCTCACAGGGGCAGCCATTCCCCTGCTGGTAACCGGAGGGATTCACATGGACGGTTTTCTGGATACCATGGATGCCATTCATTCCTATGGCGACAGAAGCAGAAAGCTGGAAATTTTAAAAGACCCCCATCTGGGAGCCTTTGCGGTGATTTCCTTCGGCGTTTACATGATGCTCTATCTGGGCGTTTTCCATGAATACCTGTCTCTTGTCCTGAGGGAGGACAGGGGGGACAGATATTTTCTTTACGCGGTTCCCTGTCTTGTGTTTGTGATGGAGCGGGCCTTCAGCGGCCTCTCCGTGGTCACCTTTCCCCAGGCCAAGAAGAAGGGACTGGCAGCCGGCTTTGGCGGGGCAGCCAAAAAAAAGGCGGATTCCCTGGTGCTCCTTCTGTGGATGCTTATTTGTCTGGGAGCAGGCGCGGCAGCCGTTAAGATGGGTTGCCGGGGGGCAGGGACGGCGGCAGGAGTCCTGCTTATGACCCACCTGGCTGTGTTTATATGGTATTACAGGATGTCTGTGAAACAGTTCGGCGGGGTGACCGGGGATTTGGCCGGATGTTTTTTGCAGGTTTGTGAACTGGCCGGTCTGGCGGCAGCCGCGGTTCTTTTAAAAGCAGGCCTGATGGGAGGAATGTAGGAATGATCTTGGTGACAGGAGGATGCTCCCAGGGCAAGAGGGAGTTTGTCAGACAGTACCTGGGAGAACAGGATGCAGACGGATTTGTCTGGACAGAGGGCGAAAAGGCCTCCTGGGAGGAATTTATGGACGGCAGGTTCTGCCGTGATTTCCAGCTCTTTGTCAGGCGGGTAATGGAGGGAAGTGCAGGCCCTTCCTGCAGTGAACGGAAGGGACTTTCCACGGACCAGATTCTTGAACAGCTTCTGGAGGAGCTGCTGGCCGGACCCAAGGAACGTGTTTTGGTGACAGACGAGATAGGCTGCGGCATCGTGCCGGCAGATGCCCTTGAACGTCTGTACCGGGAGGAGACGGGGCGGCTCTGCTGCCGGATTGCCGGGGAAGCAAAGGAAGTGTGGCGGGTGTGCTGCGGCGCAGGGATGCGGATTAAATGACGAGGTAGGTAGACATGGATATTACGTGGCTGGATATATGGAAATTTCACGGTGCGGCCCTGCTGGCTGGCTGCGTGATTGACTGGATAATAGGAGACCCTTTATGGCTCCCCCATCCGGTGCGCCTTATGGGAACCATGATTGCCGGAATGGAATCGCGGCTCAGACAACGGAGCGGGGGCATGGGAAAGAAAGGCCAGTTCCGGGCAGGGGCCATCCTCACCGTCTCCATGTGCATCATATGGTGGTGTGTTCCGTGGGCAGCCGTTCACTGGGCGGAGCAACTGTGCCTGGACCGGGCTTGGGCATTGCTTCTGCCGGCAGAGGGATTTCTGTGCAGTCTCATGCTGGCAGCCAGGGGACTGTATACAGAGAGCATGAAGGTGTGCCGCAGTCTGGAGGAAGGCCGCACCGAGGAGGCCAGATATAATGTATCCATGATTGTGGGAAGGGATACCGCAGCGCTGGATGAGGGCGGAATCGCCAGGGCAGCCGTGGAGACTGTGGCTGAAAATGCCTCTGACGGTGTCATTGCCCCCTTTTTGTTCATGGCTTTTCTGGGTCCGGCAGGAGGTATGCTGTACAAGGCCGTCAATACCATGGATTCCATGGTGGGATACAAAAATGACAGATACATGTACTTCGGCCGCTGTGCCGCCAGGCTGGACGACCTGCTTAATCTGGCGCCGGCCAGGCTGACCGGAATCCTAATGGTTCTGGGGGCATGGGTTCTGCCGGGCATGGACGGGGCTCATGCCTTTAAGGTGTTCCTTCGGGACAGGAAACGCCATGCCAGCCCTAATTCCGCCCACGGCGAGGCTGCCTGTGCAGGCGCCCTTCATCTTCGACTGGCCGGTGACGCCTGGTACTTCGGAACTCTTCATAAAAAGCCCTATATCGGGGATGATGACAGGAAAATCGAACCGGCGGACATAAGACGTGCCAACCATCTCATGTTTTTCGCGGAGGGGCTGATGGTCCTTGGACTGGCTGTGCTTATTATGGTTTTGTGATATCATTCTGGTTTTGCGGTATCAGCCGGCGGGGGTAGAAAAGGATAGCTGTAAAAAAGATAGATGGAGGTTATTATGGAATATCAACACGGCGGTGATATATACAGCCAGGACATACAGATGGATTATTCTGCCAATATCAATCCCCTTGGCATGCCGGAGGCGGTCAGGCAGGCTCTGAGGGACTGCCTGGAGAGGGAGGTATGCAGCCTGTACCCGGACAGCCGGTGTGAAAGGCTGAGACAGGCCCTGGGAAAGCATCACGGGGTGGAGGATAAATGGATTATCTGCGGCAACGGGGCAGCTGATTTGATCTTCGGACTGGCAGCTGCGCTGCGCCCTGTACGCGGGTTGGTGACAGCTCCCGCCTTTTCCGAGTATGAGCAGGCATTGAGGTCGGTGGGATGCAGGACCGACTATTATTATCTCAGGGAGGACGGGGATTTTGCCCTGGACGCGGCAGGAATGTGCGGCTGTGTCCAGGAGGCGGCAGAGAGGGGACGGCCCTACGATGTGGTGTTTCTGTGCAATCCCAACAATCCCACAGGAATACCCGTTAAAAAGGAAGAGGTGGAGCAGCTGGCAGATACGTGTGAACGCCTGGGGGCTTACCTGGCAGTGGATGAATGCTTCTGCGATTTTCTGGATAATTCAGAATCATACTCCGTCATACCTGACCTGGCCCGGTTTACGCATCTGTTTGTCCTTAAGGCATTTACAAAGCTGTATGCCATGGCCGGGCTGCGGCTGGGCTACGGCCTTTGCAGCGACAGGGGCCTTCTGGAACGGCTTCAGACAGTACGCCAGCCCTGGTCCGTGTCCGGCCCGGCCCAGTGTGCCGGCGTGGCGGCCCTTGGAGAGACGGATTTTGCGGAGCGCACCAGAGCGGTGCTTAAAGGGGAGCGGGAGAGGCTTTCTGCCGCCCTCCATGACCTGGGCTTTCAGGTATATCCATCCCAGGCCAATTATCTGTTCTTTCGGGACCGGGAAGAGGATGGTATCCTGGAGAAAGGCCGGCTTTACCAGGAGCTGCTGGGCCGGCGCATCCTGATCCGCAGCTGTGCCAATTATCCGGGGCTGGACTCATCCTTTTACCGTATTTGTGTTAAGCTGAGACAGGACAATGAACAGCTCATCCGGGAAATGACCCGGGTGCTTGAGAGGAGGAAACCATGTCCCAACATACAAAGTCAATCATGATTCAGGGAACCATGTCCAATGCGGGAAAGAGCATCCTGGCAGCCGGACTGTGCCGCATCTTTCATCAGGACGGCTACAGGACAGCGCCTTTTAAATCCCAGAACATGGCCCTTAATTCCTACATAACTCCGGAAGGGCTGGAGATGGGACGGGCCCAGGCCGTACAGGCGGAGGCGGCGGGAATTGTGCCCAGTGCGGACATGAATCCCATACTGTTAAAACCCACCACAGATGTGGGTAGCCAGGTTATTGTCCATGGAATTTCCAGGGGCAATATGAAGGCCAGGGATTATTTTGCCTGTAAGAAATCCCTGGTGCCGGATATTATGGCCTCCTACCGGCGGCTGGAGGAGCAGTACGATGTCATTGTCATAGAGGGCGCCGGAAGTCCGGCCGAGATTAACCTGAAATCCGATGATATCGTGAACATGGGCATGGCGGACATGGCGGACGCCCCGGTGCTTCTGGTGGGGGACATTGACAGGGGCGGTGTCTTTGCCCAGCTCTACGGTACGGTGGCCCTGCTGACAGAGGAGGAGAGAAAGCGTATAAAGGGCTTGATCATCAACAAATTCAGAGGCGACAGGTCCATACTGGAGCCCGGGATTTCCATGCTGGAGGATCTGTGCGGCATACCGGTGGTGGGGGTGGTACCCTATATGGATGTGGATATCGAGGATGAGGACAGCCTGAGCAGCCGCCTGGAGACAGGAAAAGGCAAAGCACCTGCTGCGGTGGACTTGGCGGTGATCCGCTTTCCGCGTATCTCCAATTTTACGGATTTTAATGTGTTTTCAGGAATCCCCGGAGTATCCCTGCGCTATGTGACAAGGGCTTGTGACCTTGGAACCCCCGACATGGTTATCCTTCCCGGCACCAAGAATACCATCCATGACCTGCTGTGGATGCGCCAGAACGGTCTGGAGGCGGCAATCCTTAAGCTGGCTGACCGCCGGGTGCCTGTATGGGGAATCTGCGGCGGCTACCAGATGATGGGAGAGGTGCTGGTGGACGAAAAAGGGGTGGAGTCAGACCTTCCGTCACGGACATCCGGAATGGGCCTTCTTCCCCTTAAGACGGAGTTTGAAGAAGAAAAGATAAGGACCCGGGTGGAAGGCGCGTTCGGCCAGCTGGACGGCTGCCTTGGCGGGTTGTCGGGAAAATCCATTGAGGGATATGAAATCCATATGGGCCGCACGTACATTGACCGGGAAGAGGGGGCCGCGGACACGGCCAGAATCGTTTCCTGGCGCAGGGAACCGGAAATATGCCGCCCCATGGACTATGTGATGGAAACGGGAAAGGACAGGCTTTCATCCAGACAGGCCAGGATGGACGGGTGGAACAGGGGAAATATCTACGGCACCTATGTCCACGGAATCTTTGACAGCCCGGGAATAGCCGGGGCAGTGGCAGAGGCCCTGGCCGCGGCAAAGGGCCTCTGCCTGGAACAGGCCGCGGATATGGATTACCGCACGTACAGGCAGCAGCAGTATGATAAGCTGGCAGAGTCCCTCAGGGAGAATCTGGACATGGCTGCCGTGTACAGAATGATGGGCATCAGCCGAAAGGGAAAAGGAGAGGAGAAGCCGGATGACGGATATACAGTTGGAACAGGTACTGCCGGGAGATATTGAAAGGCGCAGTTTTGAGATTATACAGGAGGAACTGTCCTTACAGGGCATACATCTGGAGCCTGAAAATGAAATGGTCATCAAGAGGGCCATCCACACCACGGCGGATTTTGATTATGCACAAAACCTGGTATTTTCCGGCCAGGCTGTAAAAAAGGGCACAGAGGCCTTAAAAGCCGGCGCTGTTATTGTCACGGATACCAATATGGGGCTGTCCGGGATCAATAAAAAAAGGCTGTCCGCCCTGGGCGGGGAAGCCTTCTGTTTTATGGCAGATGAGGATGTGGCCCTGCAGGCAAAGGAACAGGGCACCACCAGAGCTGTGGCCAGCATGGAGAAGGCGGCCAGGCTCTACGGGCTGCAGGGGCGTCCGCTGATTTTTGCCGTAGGCAATGCGCCCACGGCCCTGGTCCGCATTTATGAGCTTATAGAAGAAGGACTGGTCTCCCCGGCCCTTGTCATCGGCGTGCCGGTGGGATTCGTGAATGTGGTCCAGTCCAAGGAACTGATTCTGACTCTGAAGGATACGCCGTATATTGTGGCAAGGGGAAGAAAAGGCGGCAGCAATGTTGCCGCCGCCATCTGTAACGCGCTGTTATACCAGATTCCTGTGTAAAGTGTGGAAAAAGGCAGGCTTCCGGCACGCTCCGGTCTATTTCCGGCCGCTCCAGCAGTAGGTGCAGAGCTTGCAGGGGGAGATGCCGATGGACTTCACCAGGTCATCCAGCCTGTGGTAACGAAGGGTGGTGAATCCCAGGCGCTTGCGGATTTCCTCAATCATCTCTTTGTAATTGGCGCTGTCCGGGTCCGTGTAAGTGTTTAACACGTCCCGGGACACATTATCTCCCTCCCTGTCCCGGATAATGCGTCTGGTAATCAGATCCAGCTCTGAGGTGGAACGGGAAAAGTTAAGATAGGGGCATCCGAACATAAGGGGAGGGCAGGCCGGACGTATGTGCACTTCCTTTGCACCGCTCTGGTACAGGAATTCCGTTGTCTCACCCAGCTGTGTGCCCCGCACAATGGAGTCGTCGATGAGCAGCAGCTTTTTGCCGCGGATCAGCGCGTCCACAGGAATCAGCTTCATGCGGGCGATCAGGTTTCTCTGGCCCTGGTTCTGGGGCATGAAGGACCGGGGCCAGGTGGGAGTGTACTTGATAAAGGGACGGGCAAATGGAATGCCGGATTCATTGGCATACCCGATGGCGTGTGCGATGCCTGAGTCGGGAACGCCCGCAACCACTTCGGGCTGCGCCTCATCCCTCTTTGCCAGCAGCTTTCCGCACTCATAGCGCATGCTCTCCACATTGATGCCCTCATAGCTGGATGTGGGATAGCCGTAGTATACCCACAGGAAAGAGCATATCTTCATTTCTTCCCTGGGAGGGCTGACCGTCTCCACGCTTTCAGGCGTCATATATACGATCTCGCCGGGCCCAAGTTCTTTGTAGTCCGTATATCCCAGATTGATGTAAGCAAAGCTTTCAAAGGAGGCGCAGTAGGCGTCGTCCTTGTGCCCGATGACAATGGGGGTTCTTCCGAATTTATCCCTGGACGCATAGATTCCTTCCGGAGTCAGCAGCAGGATGGACATGGAGCCCTCTATTTTTTCCTGGGCATATAGAATGCCCTCCACCAAGGTGGATTTCTGGTTGATAAGGGCAGCCACCAGCTCCGTTGCGTTGATGCGCCCGTGGCTCATTTCCATGAAATGGATGTGGCCGTTTTCATAGGCCGAGGCCACCAGCTCGGCCTCGTTGTTGATTTTTCCCACAGTGGTTATGGCAAAGCTGCCCAGGTGGGACTGAATCAGAAGGGGCTGGGGTTCGTTGTCGGAAATACATCCGATTCCCAATGTTCCCTCCAGCTCGTCCAAATCCCCGTCAAATTTCGTACGGAAGGGGGTATTTTCTATATTGTGGATGGACCTTGTAAAGCCCTGGCTGCCGTATACGGCCATTCCGCCTCTCTTTGTCCCCAGATGGGAGTGATAGTCCACTCCGAAAAACAAGTCCAGGGTACAGCTGTTTTTTGATGCAACACCAAATATTCCGCCCATATGTCATACCTCTTTTATCTATGTGTTTGTTTTATGCCTTCACGGTTGATTGCGGCTCTGTCTGCCGGTTACGGACTTATCATAACATATATTAGTAGTACAGGACAATATGATTGATATATTATTTATACTTATGAGAAACTATAAGCATGCAGGGAAAGGCTTTCCGGTGAATATTCACTTTAGCACCGGGATGACAATTCCCTGCATTTGAGGTATACTTGTGATAAAACTTGTGATAAATTTTCTGGAGCATTCAGCTATACTCCGGAAATAAGGAGGCTTGTAAATGACAGAACCAGATGGACAGGATGAGCAGGAGGGACAGGATGAGCAGGAGGGACAGCAGGCCGTCCGCCTGACCGTTGCCCAGGACGGCAGCGGTGACTATGATACGGTAGGCGCGGCCCTGGCGGCCCTGGGAGACAAGGACGGCCCGCCGGCCTGCATTTTCATAAAAGAGGGCGTGTACAGGGAACGGCTGGAAATTACAAGGCCGTGGATTACACTGGAGGGCCAGTCAGCCGGCAGCACCGTCATTACCTGGGGACTGTCTGCCGGGATGGTCATGGAGGACGGCAGTAAGCGGGGGACCTTCCGCACCTACAGCGTGCTGGTTGACACCCACGATTTTACCGCGAGGAACCTGACCATTGAAAACAGCGCCGGTCCGGGGGAAGCAGTGGGACAGGCACTGGCCCTGTATGCGGACGGGGACCGGATTCTGCTTAAGGGATGCAGGCTGCTGGGAGGCCAGGACACACTCTTTACAGGCCCCCTACCTCCGAAGGAGATACAAAAGAACGGATTCATCGGACCAAAACAGTTTTCGCCCAGGATAAACGGACGCCACTGCTACCAGGACTGTTTTATCCGCGGGGACATAGATTTTATATTTGGCAGTGCCACAGCCTATTTTGACAGGTGTGAGCTGTATTCTGCCGGCAGGAATACAGAGAAAAAGGGGTATGTGACCGCCGCGTCCACCCCCAAAGGCCAGAAATACGGGTATGTGTTCCGAAACTGCCGGTTTACAGGCAACAGCTCCCGTGAAAGCGTCTATCTGGGCAGGCCCTGGAGGGATTACGCCAGGACCGTGCTCATTGACTGCTATCTGGGACCCCACATATGCCCTGAGGGGTGGCATGACTGGGATAAAAAGAATGCGCGCTCCACCCTGTTTTACGGGGAATACGCAAGCTATGGACCCCATCCAGCAGGAGTTGTTCTCCAGTTGAG
>OGXV01000791.1_pt1 | contig 20032 bp, 10 predicted proteins | sample 1576391 | NCBI WGS metagenome assembly OGXV01 (sample SAMEA3541586, study PRJEB24748) | human gut metagenome | biome: human gut; feature: human-associated habitat; material: faeces | place: China | collected 2012 | reverse complement strand
GTCACAATCGACACGGTCTTTTCTACTGCTGAGTATGCCCGCAGAGTTTTGTGGTACAGTTATCGGTATTTACCGATGGGACTGGAAACGTCGAATAGTTATTGGAATACGATGTGGCTGGGAAATATTGAAGGGCTGACAGATTTGAACCAGGATTATCTGGGATACTCAGGGGTTAATAAAGTCTATTATGCCGGTAACTATAATGCCGGTACGGAAAACTCACCGAGGGGGACGTATATGGCTACTAAAGCTCGTTTTAATGACAATGAAACCCACATGTGGTCGGCTATCCGTAATGCCTGGTTAATTGTAGCCAATATCGACAGAGTGCCTGATATGGATCAGGCAGAGAAAGAACGCCTGAAAGCGGAAGCTAAAACTATGGTAGCGGTTTATTATGCACACATGCTACGCCATTATGGAGGTTTGCCTATTGTGGATAAGGTAATTTCGCCTGAAGCAGAGATGCCTGGCCGGGCCACTTTGCAGCAGACGGTCGATTTTATCGTAAGGTTGTTGAATGAAGCTATTGATTGTCCGGAGTTCCCTTGGCATATATCAGAAGCGGAGATGTCTAATTGGGATGGGCGTCTGACTAAAGCCGGTGCAATGGGGCTGAAAGCAAGGGTATTGCTTTTTGTAGCTAGTCCGCTGTTTAATAATGATCAACCTTACTATCAGGGGGCTGCTTCCGATGCGATGATGACTTGGTTCGGAAACTATGACCGTGAGCGTTGGAAACATGCAATGGATGCCTGCGAGGCTTTCTTTAAAGCTGTTGACAGTAATGGTTTTTACAAACTGGTCGAAAAAGAAGACGTTAATCCCAGTGACTATCGTTATGCTTTCCGTGCCGCTTATTTTGATCGTGGTACTACCGAAACTTTAATATCAGTCCGCAGAGAGAACTACTATAAAGCTAATCAGCAACCCTATACCAATCAGTCTATTCGTTGGGGAGCAATCTGTCCTACAAAGGAATATTTTGATATGTTCCCGACTGCCGATGGAGAGAATTTTGATTGGAATAATCCGGAACATACAAAGAACCCGTTCGTCAACAGAGATCCTCGTCTCAGTGAAACATTCATTCTGGATGGAGACCTCTTTCAAAACAGAATGGCTGGCGTAACAAAGGAAAAACCGGACGATAAGGAGAATTATCCGGCTGGGAGAGACTGGAATGTAGGTCAAGTAACGGCCAAATCTCTATTAACGGGATTATCTTGCAGGAAATGGGGCTTGGACCGTGCAGGCGAGTATAACGGTCACGTCATTCAGTGGCCTCATCTGCGTATTGCGGAAATTTACTTGAGTTATGCGGAAGCTTTGAATGAGTATAATAACGGCCCGAATGATATGGCTTACCATTATGTTGATAAAGTACGTGCACGTGTCGGTATGAAAGGATTGAAGAAAGGATTGAGTCAGGAAGAATTTAGAAAAGAGCTCCTTCGTGAGCGTGCTTGCGAATTTGGCTATGAAGAGGTACGCTTTTTCGACTTAATCCGCTGGAAAATGAAGGATAATTTTTCTTCTCCTCTGCATGGATTGAATATCTATAAGAATAAGAATGACGGTAGCTATATTTGTGAAGAGTTTCCGCTTCTGGGAGGAGAACAAAGCCGTGCCTGGTGGAATCCCGGTGGATTCTCGGAGAAATGGTATCTGAGTGCTTTCCCGCAGAATGAAATCAATAAAGGATATGGATTGATACAAAATCCCGGTTGGGAATAATACATCTGAAAAACATAGATAAACAAAAGTATGAATAAAAAGATAAATATCATATTGGCAAGTGTACTGTGCTCATTCAACCTGATGGCACAAGTAGACACATTGACGATTCATAAGGATAAAGTGGTTATAGACTATGGCCGCAATATTACTCATGATGCAAGAGAGGTTACCGGTGCCGTTTCTACGGCTACCAGCGATAAGCTTTCGCATAAGAATAGCATTAATGCCACGAATCAATTGTTCGGTATGCTACCGGGGTTACAGGTGTTGCAGAATACCGGTGCGGTTTGGGAAGACGGAGCTACTATGTATGTGCGCGGAATGGGGACTTTAAGTTCTAAGAGTCCGCTTGTGTTGGTCGATGGTTTCGAACGCTCTCTTAAGGAACTGAGTTCAGAAGAAATAGAATCGGTCAGCGTACTGAAGGATGCTGTAGCTACCAGCTTATACGGTATCCGTGGCGCTAACGGCGTAATTCTGGTTAAAACGAAACGGGGTACTCTGACCTCTCCCCAGATTAATTTCTCTTATGAGTTTAATATGGCGACTCCGAAGCGTTTACCCGATTTTGTGGATGGATATACGTATGCATCCGCGCTGAATGAAGCCATGAAGAACGACGGTTCGTTGCCGCGCTATTCGGCGGCAGAACTGGATGCTTTTAAAAATCAGACCAACCCGTTATTCTATCCTAATGTGGACTGGGTGGACGAGACGCTTAGAGGAGCCAGTTATGGTGATAATATAACTTTTTCGGCACGCGGCGGCGGTAAGTTTGTGAGCTACTATACGATGTTGAACTTTCTGGACAACCGTGGTATTTTGCAGCCTACAGGAGATAATGATGGTTATTCCACTCAACTAAAATATTCTAAGCTGAATGTCCGTACAAATTTAGATATTGCAGCTTCACCTACTACGACCGTGCAATTGAATTTATTGGGTAACTTCTCTGAGCATAATCGTCCGGGGACAGGGGTTGGTGATATCTTTACGGCTTTATATCAGGTTCCTGCAGGTGCATTTCCCATTAAGACGGAAAGAGGAATTTGGGGAGGTACAACAACTTATGGCAATAATCCGGTCGCCAATATTTCAGGTAAGGGATACGCACGTTCTCAGACTCGTGCCTTGTTTGCTGATATACACTTGAAACAGGACTTGGCGGCTCTGTTGCCGGGATTGACCGGTGGTATTAAAGTTGCATTGGATAACACTGCTGCCTATTGGGACAGCAATACGAAGAATTTCGGTTACGAATCGGCTGTTTTAAATTTGGAGACGGGAGAGAAAGAATTTAAAACTCATGCCAATGAAGGTACGCTCTCTTATTCAAAAAGTGTAGGTTCCGTTATCACTCACTTCAACTTTGAGGCTTATGCCAACCTCACCAGACAGTGGGGCAAGCATGATTTGAATGCTACTTTCATGTACTCCATGGATAAGATAAAGTCAAAAGGACGTAATACGGGACGCGCCTTTATGGATGTAATAGGTCAGGCACATTACGCATATAATAATCGCTATTTGGTGGATTTGTCATTGTCCGGTTCTGCATCCAGCATACTCAATCCCGATGATCGTTGGGGAATATTCCCGGCTATTGGTGCCGGCTGGATTCTGTCGGAAGAAAGCTTTCTGAAGAACGATTGGCTGAACTTCCTGAAATTAAGAGCTTCGTATGGTATTTCCGGACGTGCTGATTATGACGTAAACCTATTTCAAGACATTTACGGTGGCGGAGGGTCATACTTCTTTAAGAATACTCCAACCTCTATGAGCGGCATGAAACTGACTCAATTGGGAGTTGAGGGACTGACATACGAAAAGTCTCATAAACTGAATGTCGGAGTTGATTTCAAAGCCTGGAATAAATTATCGTTGGCTATTGATGCTTTTTATGATCATCGTACGGATATTCTTGTTAGTGGCAGTAATGCGGTTTCTGGTATATTAGGTATGTCAGTGCCGAAAGCCAATGACGGGGTTGTTGACAATAAAGGTGTTGAAATTGCTTTGAACTGGGATGATAAGATTTCGAATTTCACTTACCACGTAGGTGGGCAGTTCTCATTTGTACGCAACAAGATTATAGAACAAAATGAAGAATATCGTCCTTATGATTATCAGAAGCGTACAGGAGGATCTCTAAATCAACTTTTTGGCTATGAGGTAGTGGGCATCTATCAATCGCAGGAAGAAATCGATAATCGTGAAGTCAAACAATACCTGGGTGATGTGCGCCCTGGAGATTTGATGTTTAAAGATCAGAACGGTGATAACCGGATAGATGATTATGACCAGGTAGCGTTAGGATATAACTCTACATGTCCCGAAATTTATTATTCGTTTGATTTGGGAGCGGAATATAAAGGTTTGGGTGTGTATGCTCTGTTTCAAGGCACAGGTAATTACAGCAAATTATTGGATACAAGAAGTATTTATCGTCCTATAGTAGGTAACAATACGATTTCTACTTATTATTATGAGAACCGCTGGAGTGAAACGAATCCGAGTGGTACCCTTCCGCGCCTTACTTATTCAGGATCAGATAATAACTACAACAATAATTCATTGTGGGTAGCTGATGCCTCTTTCTTGAAGCTGAGAACATTGGAAATGTACTACAAACTTCCGGAAAAGTTGTTGAAGAAGACAGGTTTTCTAGGTGGAGCGAAAATTTTTGCCCGTGCGCATGATTTGTTCTGTATTGATGGAATTGATATCCGCGATCCGGAGGCTATCGGTGCATCGCATCCTACTATGACTCAATATGCATTTGGATTTAATTTATCTTTCTAAAAAAGTAGAACAATATGAAATCTATAAATAAATATATAATAATATTTCTGTCACTGTTTTTATTTGCTGCCTGCGATTTCATGGACTGCAACGAGTCGGATTATTATTCAAAAGAGCAAATTCAGGGAAGTTATGCACGTGTTAAGCAATTTGTAACGAATGTCTATAGTTATTTGCCTCAGGACTTCTGTAGTATTGACGGAGCGATGCAGGATGCGGCAACAGATGATGCCGTACATGTTTACCGAACATCAAAGGTACAGAGATTTGTAAATGGAACCTGGTCTGCTAATGCTACGATTGACGACAAATTTTCCAACTATTATTCAGGAATTCATGATGCTAATTTCTATTTGGAAAATATGGTGGGACTAACTTTTGAAGACTGGAAGTATGGAGACGAATATGAAGACTGGATGAAGGAATATCCGAATTATGAATATGAAATTCGTTTCTTGCGTGCATTCTTCTATTTTGAGTTGGTGAAACGTTATAGGAACATCCCGTTAATAACAAAAGTTGTTACTAAAGAAGAGGCGAATAATGCAGAACCTGTATCAGCCGATGTAGTTTTGGATTTCATAATTTCCGAATGTACGGAAATGGCCAAACTGCTTCCGGCGAGTTATACGAACTTCGGAAAAGAGCAGGAGACAGGACGTGTGACAAAGGGAGTTGCCTTGGCGTTGAAAGCTCGTGCCACATTATATGCTGCAAGTCCTTTGTTCAATCCGGATAACGATAAGAGTAAATGGACTACCGCTGCAGAAGCCGCTTATGAAATTATAGGTAATCAGTCTGCTTTGGGATATACTTTGGATAAGAATTTTGCAAATCTGTTCGGAGCGCAGAATAATAAAAGTCAAGAGGTCATTTGGGCCCGTCCTAACGGAGAAAATAATGGTTTCGAAGCTTCTAATTTCCCTATGGGAGTGACAGGCGGAAAGACATCTACTTGTCCGACAGACAATCTGGCAAGCGCGTTTGAAATGAATAACGGTGAACCTTTTGACTGGAATAATGAAGCTATGCGTGAGAATCCTTATGCTCAGAGAGATCCTCGCTTTTATCTGACTATTGTACATAATAGTATGAAGTGGCCTGCGGATAAAGAAGTGGAAATATGGGAAGGAGGAAGCAATGGATTACCATTGACTAATGCTACGACAACAGGGTATTACTTGCGTAAATATGTCAATAGCAGTGTAAGCTTCGAAGCGGGTGCACCCACTACAAAGGCTCATCACAACTGGATATTGTTCAGATATGCGGAAGTCTTGTTGAACTATGCAGAGGCTATGGTCAATGCCTATGATGACATTACATTTACGAATGAAAAATGTGGTATGTCTGCATTGCAGGCTGTAAATCTAGTGCGTGGCAGAGATGGAGTAAAGATGCCTGCATTGTCTGAAACTTTATCGCCGGCAGATTTTCTGAAACGTCTGAAGAATGAACGTAGAGTTGAACTTGCCTTTGAAGGACATCGCTTTTGGGATCTCCGTCGCTGGAAAGAACTGGATGCCTCAAAAGATATTTATGGAGTGAAGATAACCAAGGGAGAAGCAGGTGTAGATTATGCAAGACAATTGTTGGATACACGTTTAGTTGATGATAAGTTATACTTCTATCCGATTGCTAATACGGAACTTTTCAAGAATGACAAATTGAAGCAGAATCCGGGCTGGAAATAGCAGATGCGGTACATATTAACAAAGAAAGGCCGTGGCTACATTAAAAAGCTAGAGCGGCCTTTCTGCTAATGAGCCGCTATGGAGTATATACATTGAATAAATAATCATTATTTTAGGTAAGAGGAATTAAGGATGAAAATAAATAAACTTTGGATATTATGTTTGCTTGTTTTTTGCTCGTGTGGCACAAAGAATGAGGAAAATATTGTGTCTCGTGGCTTTGAACGAGCGGAACAGCAACTTTCCGCTCAATTGAAAGCGATACCGGAACCTACTGAGTATCCGCGTACCATAAAAGACGGGAAATTGAAAACTACGAAAAAGAATGATTGGACCGAAGGATTCTATCCGGGATGCTTGTGGTATGTATATGAACATAATCGTAATGAAAACTGGAAAGAGGCTGCAATAAAATGGACGGAAGATCTCGAACCGTTGAAGAAACTGACCAATCACCATGATATCGGTTTTCTGATGTACTGTAGCTTTGGTAATGCCTATCGTCTGACTGGCAATGAAACCTATAAAGATATTCTCGTAGAGTCTGCCCGTTCACTGTGTACTCGTTTTAACCAAAAAACGGGTTGTATAGAGTCATGGAATTACCGGAAAGCGTGGAACGGAATAGATGAATGGTTCTATCCTGTAATCATTGATAATATGATGAATCTGGAACTTTTGTATTTTGCTACGAAAGTAACAGGAGATTCTATCTATGCAAAGATTGCTAATACACATGCTGAAACTACTGCGAGGAATCAGTTCCGTGCAGACTACAGTAATTATCACGTAGTGAATTATGATGAAGATACCGGAAAGGTGCTTCATAAAGCTACTTGTCAGGGTTTTTCGGATAACTCAGCCTGGGCGCGTGGACAAGCTTGGGCTATTTACGGCTATACGATGGCCTATCGTGAGACAAAGAGAAAGGATTTTCTGGATATGGCGGTACATACAGCCGACTTTTGGCTGAATCATTCTAATCTGCCGGAAGACGGGGTACCCTATTGGGATTTTAATGCCGGACAGGAAGGATATGTTCCTGATTGGAATTATGATCCGCAGATGTTTAAAGAAGTACCACGTGACGCTTCGGCAGCAGCGATAGCTGCTTCAGCTTTTTTAGAGTTGGCAGATTATGCGGCTGATGGGGAAAAGTATGGTCAGGCGGCTGAACATATATTGAAGAGTCTTTCTTCTCCGGCTTATCTGGCGGAAACGGGAACAAACTGTAATTTTATTCTGATGCATAGTGTAGGAAGTATACCTCATGGAAGTGAGATAGATGTTCCTTTAATATATGCAGATTATTATTATCTGGAAGCATTATTGAGATATAATAGTAAGCAAAAAAAGTAAGCTATGAAATATACCAAAACTATATTTTCCGGGATGACTTGTGTCTTTTTACCTGTCACGTTATTTGCGCAACAAATAAAAAAGCCCAATGTCATTGTTATTATGGCTGATGATATCGGCTATGGTGATTTGAGTTGTTATGGTGAGAAAGCCATACATACGCCTAATGTGGAAAAGTTGGCTAATCAAGGTGTACGTTTTATTGATGCGCATTCTGTGGCTGCAACAAGTACTCCTTCACGTTATTCTTTTCTGACTGGGCATTACGCTTGGAGGCGGACGGATACCGGAGTGGCACCCGGAGATGCAGGAATGATTATCCGACCGGAACAATACACGGTGGCCGACCTGTTTAAAGGGGCGGGGTATGTTACCGGTGCTGTAGGTAAATGGCATTTAGGTATGGGGGATAAAACCGGTGAACAGGATTGGAATGAATTGATAACTCCCGGACTGAAAGATATTGGTTTTGATTATTCATATATTATGGCTGCTACGGGAGATCGGGTACCTTGTGTCTGGGTAGAAAATGGAAGTGTTGTGGATTTGGATTCGGAGGATCCGATTTATGTAAGTTACAAAACACCTTTTCATGGTGAACCATTAGGCAAGACTCACCCAGAACTGCTGACTTTGATGAAACCAAGTCCTGATCATGGGCACGATCAGGCTATTGTTAATGGAATTTCACGTATCGGCTATATGAAAGGAGGGAAGAAGGCTTTATGGAAAGATGAAAATATAAATGATAGTATTGTTGCTCACGGATTAGCGTTTATAGAACGTAATAAGGAACATCCTTTTTTTTTATATTTTGCTACTAATGATGTGCATGTACCTCGTGTTCCGCATCCACGTTTTGCGGGTAAGAGTGGAATGGGGGCCCGGGGAGATGCACTTATAGAGTTTGACTGGACTGTCGGTCAGGTAATGGAAACCCTTGAACGGTTAGGATTGCGGGAGAATACATTAATTGTATTGACTAGCGATAACGGGCCTGTTGTTGATGATGGTTATCAGGATCAGGCAGTTGAATTGTTGGGTGAACACCGTCCTTGGGGAGCGTATCGAGGAGGTAAATATAGTAGTTTTGAAGCTGGAACACGCATACCATTTATTGTCAGTTATCCGGGTAAGGTAAAGGAAGGAGTTTCAAAAGCTTTAGTTTCACAAGTTGATTTCTTAGCAAGCATGTCTGAACTTTTAGGAGTATCTCTTACATGTGATCAGAAGAAAGATAGTCAGGAGCAATTATCCACATGGTATGGGAAAGATAAAAAAGGGCGTGATTATGTGGTGGAACAAGCTGGTAGCTTGGCCGTATCTGATGGTGAGTGGAAGTATATATCGCCAAGTGATAAAAAATCCTATGAAAAACTCACAAATACGGAATTAGGTAATGCTCCGCAAGATCAACTGTACTTTTTGAAGAAGGATATCGGAGAAAAAAATAATTTAGCTGGTAGGTACCCGGAGAAGATAAAGGCTTTTCAGAGGATTTTAGAGTTGGAAAAGAGTAAGTAATCTGAAATAATAGACTGATGCGTATAAAAATATTTTTCTTGCTAGCACTTTTAGCTCCAGTCATACAGGCCGGTGAACTGCATTTTTCTACAGCAGGTTTTTATGAACTTGCCGGTAGTGGTCGCGAAGTATATAATATGAACGTGGGATGGCGGTTTTATAAAGGAAGTTGTCCGGATGCATGGCAAAGAGAATTTGATGATTCTTCATGGGAAGCTGTGAGTATACCGCATGGACTCGAACTACTTCCTGAAGAAGCCAGTGGCAGTATTAATTATCAGGGAGAGGCTTGGTACAGGAAAAACTTTTCCGTATCCGAGGATCTGAAAGATAAAAAAGTTTATCTGCACTTTGAAGGTATAATGGGTAAGTCGCGAATCTGGCTTAACGGAAAGTTACTTAGAGAACATTTCAATGGTTATCTGCCCGTCATCGTAGATATAACGGAAGGATTGAATTTTGAGACTGAGAATACGTTGAGTATTTGTACGGATAATAGTGATGATCCTTCATTTTTACCTGGTAAACCTCAGCAAGCTTTGGACTTTACTTATTTTGGAGGAATTTACAGGGACTGCTTCTTAGTAGCTCATAACCATGTGCATATAACGGATGCTAATTATGAAGATAAGATTGCAGGCGGCGGCATTTTTATCCATTATCCTTTTGTTTCGGAAGATAAAGCTGAGATAGGTGTGAAAATTCATCTGCGCAATGAGTCGGCTGGTTTGTTTAAGGGAGAACTTATGCTGGTATTACGGGATACTTCCGGTAAAGAGGTTGGTAAAGGAGTGAAAAGCCTCTCCCTGCAGAAGGGTAAGGCAAATCATTATGATATGAACCTGTATGTGAATCGTCCGGCGCTTTGGACACCTGACTCTCCCATTTTGCATCAGTTAGAAATTAAATTGGCTGATGAAAATGGCAATCTCATTGATGGAATGTTACAAAAAATAGGGATTCGCAAGATTGAATACAGAGGGAAAGATGGGCTGTACCTGAATAATAAACCTTATCGGGATAAACTGATAGGAGTTAATCGTCATCAGGATTTTGCCGTTATCGGTAATGCACTGCCCAATTCATTACATTGGCGCGATGCAAAAAAACTGCGTGATGCAGGAGTGCGTATTGTACGCTGTATTCATTACCCTCATGATCCGGCTTTTCTGGATGCTTGTGACGAATTTGGTATTTTAACGATATTGGCTGTTGCCGGATGGCAATTCTGGAATGATGACCCGGTCTTTTCCAAAAGGGCTTACTCTGATATTCGTGGTCTGGTTCGTCGTGATCGTAATCATCCTTCTACTTTTATATGGGAACCGGTATTGAATGAAACACGTTTTCCTGAGGAGTATGCTCGTAATGCAAAGAAAGCGGTCGATGAAGAATACCCATACGGACAAGCACTTTCTGCCTGTGATCCGGGGTCACCGGGAAGTGATTATTTTCCTGTGATTTACACTCATCCCACATCTGTGTCCGGTGGCAAGAAATCGGTTTATAATGCCGGTACATTGAAGGAAGAAACAATGTACTTTACCCGGGAGTTCGGTGATAATGTGGATGATTGGAATTCCCATAATTCAAACAGCAGGGTACATCGTTCGTGGGGAGAAAGCCCTATGTTACAGCAAGCTGTACATTATGCTTCTCCTGCTTATCCTTATACGTGTCTGGAGACGCTCTATGCTTCACAACCTGCACATGTGGGTGGAACCTTGTGGCATGCATTTGATCATCAGCGAGGATATCATCCTCAACCGTTTTATGGTGGAATAATGGATGCTTTTCGTCAACCCAAAATGTCTTATTATATGTTTATGGCACAGAGACCGTTTGAGAAATTAGACAAACTTCCGGCGGAGAGTGGACCTATGATCTATATAGCGAACGAGATGACGCCTTTCTCGCCCGAAGACGTTACAATTTATTCTAATTGCGAAGAAGTGCGTTTGACTGTTTTTGAGAATGGTAAAAAATACATTTATCAACGTCCGGCGGATAAGCGCAAAATGCCTGCTCCGATAATTACTTTTAAAGATGCTTTTCATTTTATGGAATTGAAGTCCCTGGCTCGTTCCGGAAAACGAAAAGAAGCATATATATTGGCAGAAGGGCTGATAAACGGCAAGATTGTGGTAGCCAATAAAAAGTATCCCTCCTGGCGACCGGTGAGTCTGCGTCTTCGTGTAGATGATGATGGTTTGCCTTTGCGTGCTGACGGTTCGGATATTGTTACGGTAATAGCGGAGATTGTGGATGAGGAAGGCACGGTAAAAAGGTTGAATAATACTTCTGTACGTTTCACGGTTACGGGTGAGGCTACATTGTTGGGAGATTGCGATATTGCATGCAATCCTGTACCGGCTCATTGGGGAAGTGCCCCAGTCTTGATTCGTGCGACAACAAATGTAGGAAAGATAAATATCCGGGCGGAAGTATTGGGTGAAGGAGTACATGCTGTTGCTTCTTGTGAGTTTGAGTATAGGTCTGTGAAGCCTGTGGAACGCTTTATTTACAATCCGGCTGAGGTTCGGAGTGGTGTAGAAGGAAAAGCTGTAACACATGAGGCAGACGATCTGGAACTTAATTCAATGAAAGAGGAAATTTTGCGGTTGAAAAGAAGAATTTCTAAATATGAATTGCGTGAAGTAGAATTACAACAAGAAAGTTTTGGAGAAAAAAAATAATATGTATATTTGGGATACATTTGAAATATATCGGAAAAGTGTTCACTTGGTATGTTTTCCGGTTGAGGCATCTTCAGAACGGAAATTAGAGAGGATGTATGAAGTAAGTATATCAAAGGTGCATTTACGACAAGAGAAGCAGTCTATTGATTCTAATGAAATTTTATAATCTATATAGTATGAAAAAAAATATAATAAGTTTAGTTGTAGTATGTCTGTTTGGCACTCTATTTACGGTAATGGCTGGTGACGTAAGAAATACCCAAATTCCGTATTGGCAGGATATACAAACTGTTTCGGTGAACAGGGAAGAGCCGCGCACAGCTTTTATGACGTATGATAGCCGTCAGTCTGCACTAAGCGGGGAATATGAGAATAGTAGATACTATAAATTGCTGAATGGAACATGGAAGTTCTATTATTCGGACTCGCATCGTAGTTTGCCGGGAGATGCTGTTCAGACTGTAGCCGATATGAGTGGTTGGAGTGATATTCAGGTTCCGGGTAATTGGGAAGCGCAAGGATACGGTACACCTATTTATACGAATCATGGATATGAATTCAAAGCGCTTAATCCGCAACCGCCACAATTGCCGGAAGATATACCCGTAGGTATTTATCGTCGGGAAATAACTGTGCCGGAAGACTGGATGTCACGAGATATCTATTTGCATATTGCGGGCGCTAAATCCGGAGTTTATGTGTATCTGAATGGAAATGAAGTAGGCTATAATGAAGATTCTAAAAATCCTGCGGAGTTTTTGATAAATAAATATCTCCGGAATGGTAAGAATACATTGGTCTTGAAGATTTTTCGCTGGAGTACGGGCTCCTATCTGGAGTGTCAGGATTTCTGGCGTCTGAGCGGAATTGAGCGTGATGTGTTTCTCTATTCTCAGCCCAAAGTAGCTGTAAAAGACTTTAGGGTGATCTCTACATTGGATGACAGCTATACTGATGGCATTTTCAAGTTGGCCGTTGATGTTCGTAATCATGCTCTTGCCGGCAAAAAGATACAGGTGCTTTATGAATTGATAGATAAAGTTTCCGGTAGGGTTGTAGTCAAAGGCGTCAGTGATTGTGAGGTAAAGAGCGCAGAAACTCAAACGGTTGCCTTTAATGCAAGTTTGCCCGGAGTAAAAACCTGGACTTCTGAAGCTCCTAATCTCTATAAATTGTTGATTACGTTGAAAGAAGGAAGTGAAGTGACGGAGATTATTCCTTTCAATGTCGGTTTCCGGCGTATTGAAATCAAGGCGATTGATCAAATAGCTAAAAATGGGAAACCGTATGTTGTATTACTTATTAATGGTCAGCCTTTGAAGTTGAAAGGTGTCAATATTCATGAGCATAATGAAGAAACGGGGCATTATGTAACGGAAGAACTGATGCGCAAGGATTTTGAATTGATGAAACGTAATAATTTGAACACGGTTCGTCTTTGTCATTATCCGCAAGACCGTCGGTTTTATGAGTTGTGTGATGAGTACGGGCTCTATGTATACGATGAAGCCAATATTGAGTCACATGGAATGTATTACGATTTGCGCAAAGGTGGATCATTGGGCAATAATCCGGAATGGTTGAAGCCACACATGTATCGTACTGCAAATATGTATGAACGGAACAAGAACTATCCTTCTGTTACATTCTGGTCTTTGGGAAATGAGGCTGGTAATGGCTATAATTTCTATCAGACATATTTATGGATAAAAGGACAGGATAAGGAACTCATGGATAGGCCTGTGAACTATGAACGTGCACAGTGGGAATGGAATACAGATATGTATGTACCCCAATATCCCAGCGCAGAATGGCTGAGGTATATTGGTGAAACTGGGTCTGACCGGCCGGTGGTTCCGTCGGAGTATTCTCATGCAATGGGAAATTCAAATGGTAATCTGTGGGATCAATGGAAAGAGATTTATAAATATCCTAATCTTCAAGGTGGATATATATGGGACTGGGTAGATCAGGGATTATTAAGAACAGATGAGAATGGACGTAAGTATTGGACGTATGGGGGCGATTATGGTGTAAATATGCCGAGTGATGGTAATTTTTGCTGTAATGGACTTGTCGGTCCTGACCGCAAACCGCATCCTGCCATGGCGGAAGTGAAATATGTGCATCAGAATGTGATGTTTAGTGTTGTTGATGCAACTTCCGGTAAGTATCGAGTGTTCAACCGATTTTATTTTACTAATTTGAGAAAGTATACCATCCAATATGAATTACGTGCTAATGGTATGGTGCTGAAAAAAGGGAAGTTATTATTGGATGTCGCTCCTCAGGCAGAAAAGGAATTTACTATTCCGGTGAAGAATGTGCAGGGAAAAGCTGGAGTAGAGTATTTTGTGCATTTCAGTGTAGTCACTATTCAGCCGGAACCCCTGATACCGGTTGGACATGAAATAGCATATGAACAATTCAGACTTCCGGTAACAGTTGATAAAGCGGCACATAAAGCTGCGGGACCTGCCTTGAGCTTTAAAGAAGAAGGAAATAATCTGATTGTTTCTTCATCTAAGGTTTATTTTGAGTTTAATCGTGATTCAGGTCTGGTTACTTCATATAAAGTGGATGGAACTGAGTATTTTGACCGTGAATTTGGAGTACAACCCAACTTCTGGCGGGCACCTAATGATAATGATTATGGGAATACAAATCCGAAACGTTTGTTGATTTGGAAAACTTCAAGTCGTAATTTTAATATTAGTAATGCTTCCATAAGTATGGAAGGACAAAATGCAGTTCTGAGTGTAGTATATAATTTACCGGCTGGCAACCAATACTTGATGGATTATAGAATATATCCGGATGGAATAATAAATGTGAATGTGAAATTTACTGCAACTGATCAGGAAGCTATACGAACTGAAGTCCAGGAAGATACTCATCTTGCCACTTATACTCCCGGTAAAAAGAAAGAGAATAAAGATCAGCTCGAAGTACCTCGTATTGGTGTGCGTTTCCGTATACCGCAAAATATGAATGTAGTAGAATACTTTGGGCGTGGTCCCGAAGAAAATTACATTGATCGTAATGCGGGAAGTATGGTAGGACGTTACAAGACTACTGCTGATTTCATGTATGTAGATTATGTTCGTCCACAAGAAAACGGTCATCGTACGGATACACGCTGGGTAGCTTTGACTGATAAAAATGGTCGGGGCCTATTGGTTCAGGCTAAACAGACTATAGGCTTTAATGCTTTGAGAAATACGGTGGAGGATTTTGATTCGGAAGAATCATCGCGTCCATATCAATGGAGGAATCGTTCTCCGGAGGAAATTAATCAGCATAATGTGGATGAAGCCAGAAATCTGATACGGAAAATGACTCATATTAATGATATTGTTCCTCGGGATTTTGTGGAGGTTTGTGTAGATATGAGGCAACAGGGAGTAGCTGGCTATGACAGTTGGGGAGCAAAAGTGCAGCCTGGTTATACGATACCTGCCAATCAAAATTACGAATGGGGATTTACATTTGTACCAGTGAGGGCGAAGGGTGATGTAGACAAGTCACTACGTTATAATTATTAATTTTGTAATGTTATGAATAACATATTCCTCTTATTAAGGGAATACAATAATAATTTATGTATGAAGAAATTTAAATTTTTATTGCTGAGCGCATGTATTGCGCTGGTTGCGTGCACAGCTAAAACATCGTCTGAACAACAAGTTTCAGACAAAGGGACAAAATGGAGTTGGGACAAGGGAACGATTGTTGTAGAAACTCCCGAGCGTCCGGCCGGACAAACAAGTGTAATAGGGCTGACCATACCTAAAATGGAAGTGGTTCGTGTGGGATTTGTAGGTTTGGGAATGCGTGGTCCCGGAGCCGTAGAACGTTTTACGTATATTCCGGGTGTAGAAATCGTTGCTTTATGTGACTATGAAAAGGAACGGGCAGAGAAATGTCAGAAGTATCTACAGAGAGCTTCTATGCCTAAAGCTGCTATATATTCAGGTGAGAAAGGATACGAAGAATTGTGTAAACGGGATGATATAGATCTGGTGTATATCGCTACAGATTGGCTGCATCATTTCCCTGTCGCTATGTGTGCGATGGAGAATAATAAAAATGTTGCCATCGAAGTTCCTTCTGCTATGGACTTGAAAGAGTGTTGGGCATTGGTAAATATGAGCGAGAAGACTCGCAAACATTGTATGATTCTTGAGAACTGCTGTTATGACTGGTTTGAAATGAATACTCTGAATATGGCGCAACAGGGTGTGTTTGGTGAGGTCGTTCGTGCCCAGGGAGCTTATATTCATAATCTGGAACCTTTTTGGGATCATTACTGGAAGAATGGTGAAAATGACAAACTGGGTTGGCGTCTGGAATATAATATGAAGCATCGGGGAGATGTATATGCCACTCATGGTCTTGGCCCTGTAGCGCAAGCGTTGGATATACATCGTGGTGACCGTATGAAGACACTCGTTGCTATGGACACCAAATCGGTAGTAGGTAAGTCGTTGGTAGAAGAAAGAACGGGACAGCCTTGTGAGAATTTCCGTAACGGTGACCATACAACTACGTTGATTCGTACGGAGAATGGAAAGGTGATTGAGATACAACATGATGTGATGACTCCGCAACCCTATAACCGTCTATATCAGTTGACCGGTACCAAGGGGTTCGCAAATAAATATCCGATAGAAGGTTATGCATTGGATGCAAAACAACTGAATGCGTCGGGAGTTGCACCTGAGGTAGATAACTTGAATTCCCATAGTTTTATGCCTAAAAAAGATATGGAAGCTCTAGTGCAGAAATATCAGCATCCCATCCTGAAGAAATATGGTGAAATGGCAAAAGAGGTTGGTGGTCATGGTGGCATGGACTTTATTATGGATAGCCGTTTGGTGTATTGCCTGCAAAATGGACTTCCTTTAGATATGGATGTCTATGATTTGGCAGAATGGTGTTGTCTGGCCGAGTTAGGCGAATTGTCTATGGACAACAATTGTGCAGCCGTTGCTTTCCCGGACTTTACCCGTGGCGAATGGAATAAAGTGAAGGGGTATAAGCATGCTTATGCTTCCCCTGAAGATGAAAGTGTTGCCATGGAGAAAGCCAAAAAAATCACGGCAAAGCTGAAAGAAAAAGGTGCCGTAGAATGGGCGGGTGAAGCTATGGAAAATAAAAAGTAGATGTAAGTAGAGATTAGGTAAAAGTAGCGCAAATCTAAAATAAAAACAGTCTGGAGAAGAAGCTGTTTTTGAATCGAAAAAGGAACTTCAACGTTTGGAGTTCCTTTTTCGATTTATTGATTGTGAAAAGTGCTTATAAATGTATTAGGTAGTTTAAAAGAAGTTATAAAACGAAGCTCGGAAACTTTTGAGGATGAAAAAGTTTTTAATTTTGCACACTATGTGTAAGTATAGATACCATATATGGAACAAAAATATATATTAAGCGCAATAGATGCTGCTCTGCAAGCCGGTGCAGACATTCTTTCCATCTATAATGACCCGGCATCGGACTTTGAAATAGAAAAAAAAGCGGATAACTCCCCTTTAACCATTGCGGATCGCAAGGCACATGAAACGATTACCGGTTTTCTGTGCGATACTCCTTTTCCCATTCTGAGTGAAGAAGGGAAACATTTACCCTATGCAGAACGCTGTGGATGGGATGCTTTGTGGATTGTAGACCCTCTGGACGGTACCAAGGAGTTTATTAAACGAAATGGAGAGTTTACTGTAAATATCGCATGGGTTAATCATTCAGTACCCGTAATGGGAGTTATTTATCTTCCTGTGAAACAGGAACTTTATTTTGCAGAAGAAAGCATTGGGGCATACAAACTCTCCAATGTAACTTCTCGCGGAAATGCTTCACTGGATGAATTGATTGCATCCGCTACCCGTCTGCCTTCTGTTATCGAAAGAGGTAAATTTGTAATCGTGGCTTCCCGTTCGCATCTAACTCCGGAGACGGAGGCTTATATCGAAGAAATGAAGCGTCAACACTCGGAAGTAGAACTTATATCTAGTGGTAGTTCCATTAAAATCTGCCTTGTAGCCGAAGGAAAGGCAGATGTATATCCTCGTTTTGCACCTACCATGGAATGGGATACGGCAGCAGGACATGCTATTGCACGTGCTGCCGGATTGGAAGTTTATCAGGCTGGAAAAGAAGAGCCGCTTTGTTACAATAAAGAGAATTTACTGAATCCGTGGTTTGTGGTGGAACCTAAGCAAATGAAATAGTAACAAGATACAGTATAATGTATGACATTTGAGATAATATTTGTGCTATTGGCACTTTTGGGCATGGTGGTGGCATTGGCATTGGATAAAATGCGTCCCGGCATGGTGCTATTTTCCGTTGTAGTTTTGTTCTTATGTGCCGGCATCCTGACACCCAAAGAGATGCTGGAAGGTTTTAGTAATAAAGGAATGATTACCGTAGCTATGCTATTTTTGGTCAGTGAGGGTATTCGTCAGTCCGGAGCATTGGGACAGGTTATCAAAAAGTTGCTTCCTCAAGGCAAGACGACTGTGTTTAAAGCCCAATTTCGTATGCTTCCCACTATCTCTTTTATTTCTGCCTTTCTTAATAATACTCCTGTTGTTGTAATATTTGCTCCGATAATCAAGCGTTGGGCAGAGTCGGTAAAATTACCTGCTACCAAGTTTTTGATACCTCTTTCTTATGTGACTATTTTGGGGGGTATATGTACTCTTATCGGGACTTCTACTAACCTGGTAGTACACGGCATGATATTAGAGGCGGGTTATGAAGGATTTACTATGTTTGAATTAGGCAAAGTGGGTATTTTCATAGCTATAGCAGGAATTATTTATTTATTTCTATTTTCTTCTAAACTCTTGCCGGATGTTCGTACGGATGCTGTGAAGCAAGATGACGAACCGGAAGAAGATGTTGGTTTGCATCGGGTTGAGGCTGTACTTGGTCCTCGTTTTCCTGGTATTAACAAGAAGTTGGGAGAGTTTAATTTTCAGCGTCACTATGGAGCAGCTGTTAAGGAAATAAAGCGGAGCGGACAAAGTATTACTGCGAATCTGGATAATGAGGTTTTGCGTGAGGGTGATACTTTAGTGGTGATGGCGGATGATTCTTTTGTTAAAACTTGGGGAGAATCTTCCGTATTCGTTTTGTTGGCGAATGGCAAAGATAACGAACCGGTTCCCGGAAAGGGGAAACGTTGGTTTGCCCTTCTTTTGCTGATATTGATGATTACCGGTGCTACAGTAGGCGAACTGCCGGTTGTGAAAGAAGCATTTCCGAATATCAAGCTGGATATGTTTTTCTTTGTTTCTGTGACTACTATCATTATGGCGTGGACTAAAATCTTTCCGGCCCGTAAATATACTAAATACATTTCATGGGATATCCTGATAACAATTGCGTGTGCTTTTGCCATCAGTAAAGCAATGGTTAATTCCGGTGTGGCAGATGTAGTGGCAAGTTATATCATTGGTATGACTGAACATTACGGTCCTCAGGTGTTGCTGGCAGCTGTATTTATCATTACGAACTTGTTTACCGAATTGATAACCAATAATGCCGCTGCTGCATTAGCTTTCCCTTTAGCGCTCTCCATTTCTTCGCAGATGGGTGTCAGCCCTATGCCTTTCTTTGTAGTGATCTGTATGGCTGCCTCTGCCAGTTTCTCTACACCTATCGGTTATCAGACAAATTTGATTGTGCAAGGTATTGGAAACTATAAGTTCACTGATTTTGTCCGTATCGGATTGCCGCTGAATATTATAGCTTTCTTGATATCCATATTCCTTATTCCATTAATTTGGCCCTTTTAATAATTAGATTATGACAGACAATAATATATATCCGATTTTTGATAGGATGTTGTCGAGAGAGGATAAAGAAGAACTTCTCGGTCAGCATAGTGTGATGATATGGTTTACCGGATTGAGCGGTTCCGGTAAAAGTACGATAGCTATTGCTTTGGAGCGCGAATTGCATAAGCGAGGTTTACTTTGCCGTATTCTGGACGGGGATAATATCCGTAGCGGCATCAATAATAATTTGGGCTTTAGTGAAGCTGATCGTGTAGAAAATATCCGCCGTATTGCAGAAGTTTCCAAACTTTTTATTGATTCAGGCATTATAACTATTGCTGCTTTTATCAGTCCTAACAATGATATCCGAGAAATGGCGGCTAATATCATCGGGCAGGAGGACTTCTATGAAGTGTATGTCAGTACC
>OGXV01000790.1_pt1 | contig 20063 bp, 19 predicted proteins | sample 1576391 | NCBI WGS metagenome assembly OGXV01 (sample SAMEA3541586, study PRJEB24748) | human gut metagenome | biome: human gut; feature: human-associated habitat; material: faeces | place: China | collected 2012 | reverse complement strand
TCGGATGGAAACCCTGCTCGATGTACACTATCGCCGGGAAGGCTAGAACCTCGGCATTAAGTGTGGTTGTGGAAGAATGGATTGTGTGGAGGCCATTGCCGCCGGTATCGGTTTTGATAATTGCGCCCGTCTTCTCCGCAACCGGTATGAAACGAATCTGCATATCCCGGCAGAAAAGGGAGAACGGGTACTGATCAGCGAAGTCTTTGCGCTGAGTCAGAAAGGAGATCCTTTGTGTGTGGCTCTGGTTGAAAATGCTTCGGAAGCTTTGGCAAATCTTATCATGAATCTGGTACGGGTTACTGATCCTGATACGGTGGTATTGGGTGGAGGCATTGTGTCCGACGGATATATCCATGAGAAAATACTGGAGAAACTTCATCCTACTACGATGCGCTTTGTAACCAATGGTGTGGTAATCACTAAACTGAACCCGGGTTTTATAGGTTTGCTGGGTGCAGGTGCGGTGGCGATGAATATGTAAAGAGTGATTAATGATTAGTGATAAGAAAGTGGACTCATGAAAATAACTATAGCAAAGAGTGAAAAAGAATTTGATTGTATCGCTGCATGGCGCATTATTGGTGAAATTCTGAATAAGCCGGAAAGTGTTATCGGACTTTCTACAGGGCGCACTACCGGCAACCTGCACCGTTTGGTTGGAGAAATCTATTCCCGATATCCTTTTGATGTTTCTTCTGTTACATTCTTCGGATTGGACGAGGTGACTAATGTACCCCGTGAGTATGCAGGTGCATGTTACACAATGCTGAAGACAGAACTGATCGATACGCTGGGCATCCAAGAAGACAACTTCCTGATGCTACCTACAGTCTCTGACAATTTTGACAAAGCCTGCAAGCTCTTCCAGCAAGAAATAGAGAGCCGTGGAGGCATTGACCTCTTGATTTTGGGATTGGGTGAGAATGGTCATCTGGGTTTTAACCAACCAGGTTCTCCCTTAGGCGGAGAAACATGGGTGACTCAAATGAATGCTGAACTGGAAGAACGTATCCGACGGGAAACGAATACACCACCGGAGAAAGAACTGGGTGGTGCTACCTTGGGAATCAGGAACATCATGCAGGCCCGTAAAATCGTATTGGTTGCCAAAGGTGCGAACAAGGCGGATATCGTCAGGAAAATGCTGGAAGGGCCTGTTACGCCGGAAGTTCCTGCATCGGTACTTCAGCTTCACCCGAATTGCGAATTTCTTTTATTTAATACATGATACTATGACACAACAAGAAAAACAAGTGAACTATATGGGACCATTTATCACAATGGTATTCCTGTTCTTCATTGTAGGTTTCCTCACAACTGCCAATACTCAGTTCCAGGGACCGTTGAAAGAAACATTCCTTGCCGAAGTGGGTGGCCTGAAAAACACATTCGCCACATTGATCACCTTCTCCTGGTTCCTGGCTTATCCGGTCTGTGGTCGGGTAGGGTCGTCCTGGATTAGTAAATATGGCTATAAAGGTACGCTGATGCGCGGACTGTTGGTAATGGTGGTTGGTTTGGGGTTATTTTTCGCTTCCTCTTATTTTACGGTTTTCTTTCCGGAAGCCAACTGGCATGTCGGAGGAAATGTTATTCCCGGTGGTTTCTTTATTTTCCTTTTGGGGTCTTTTGTGGTGGGAGCCTCTGCTACCATCTTGCAGGTGGTTATCAATCCTTATCTCACGGCTTGCCATGTGAAAGGTACACAAGCCATTCAACGTCTTGCCATTGGTGGCTCTGCCAATTCCGTAGGAACCACTTTGGCGCCTTATTTTGTTACGGGTGTTGTTTTCGGTGGCTTGGCAATGGAAGATATCCGGATAGATCAGCTGATGGTTCCGTTCCTGGTGCTGATAGTGGTGATTTCTTTGATTGTTTTCCTGTTAATGAAACTATCCTTGCCGGATATACAGGGAACCCGCATAGAGAAAGGTGAGAAGCTGGAAAAGAGTATCTGGTCGTTCCGGCATCTCACTTTAGGAGTCTGTGCTATTTTCTGTTATGTGGGCGTGGAAGTCTGTATAGGTGCCAATATCAATCTGTATGCCATTGAAATGAATTATGCATCTCCGGCATTAATGGCTACCCTGTATTGGGGTGGGATGCTCGTGGGGCGGTTGGTAGGAAGCTCTTTGAGTAAGATTTCTCCTCGTGTGCAGTTGGTTGTAACTACGGTTTCGGCAGGAGTGCTTGCCTTGTTGGCTATCCTTCTGAATAATCCGTGGTTGCTGACGGCAGTCGGGCTGTTCCATTCTATTATGTGGGGAGCCATCTTTACCCTGTCCGTAGCCCATTTGGGTAAATATACGTCTGTGGCTTCCGGGGTGTTTATGATAGGTGTAGTGGGTGGTGCCATCCTGCCTTTGTTGCAGGGAATACTGGCTGATGTGCTCGGAAGTTGGAGATGGTCTTGGTTTATTGTACTTTTGGGCGAGATATTTATGCTCTATTACGCATTGATAGGTTCACGTATTCGTCAAACAGCTGATTAATTATAATACTTATGAAGAAGATTAGAATGATGATGGCGGTTGCTTTAGCCATATTGGCTTCATGCAGCACCACCAAGTCGGGGGAAAGCACAGCGAACCCCTTGAGTTCCAAAGTGATTGTGGCGTATGTAACTTCCTGGAGTGACATCATGCCGGACCCCCAGTACATGACGCATATCAATTATGCTTTCGGTCATGTAAACGAAAGTTTTGATGGCGTCAGGATTGACAATGAAGAACGCTTGAAACAGATTGTGGGCCTGAAGAAGCAAAATCCCGAATTGAAAGTACTTCTGTCTGTTGGCGGATGGGGTAGCGGACGTTTCAGTGAAATGGCTGCCAATGATGAATATCGCCGGGCGTTTGCTAAGGATTGCGACCGGGTAGTGAAGGAATTTGACCTGGATGGCATCGATATCGACTGGGAATATCCCACGAGTTCAATGGCGAACATTTCAGCTTCACCCGATGACACGGAGAACTTTACGCTTTTGATGAAAGATATCAGGGCAGCGATAGGTGATCAGAAAGAACTGACACTTGCCACTGTGGCTTCAGCGAAGTATATCGACTTCAAAGCTATTCTTCCTTTTATCAACTTTGTGAATATCATGGCTTATGACATGGCCTCTGCCCCGAAACACCATTCGGCACTTTATCGGTCTGCAAACAGCGGAGGCATTACGTCGGATGAGGCTGTTACTGCGCATCTGAAAGCCGGTGTACCTCCTTCCATGCTGGTGATGGGGATGCCTTTTTATGGCCGTGGTGGAGATGGTTACCCCAGTTTTCAGGATTTTAATAAAGTAGGAAGCACCAGTGGTGATTATACTGAAAAGTGGGATACGGTTGCACAGGTTCCTTATCTGGTTAATAAGAGTGATACGCTGGTATTTGGTTTTGAAAATGCCCGTTCACTGGCAATCAAGTGTCAATATATCCTGGATAGAGATTTATTGGGTGGTATGTATTGGGATTATAGTGGTGATAATGAGCAAGGAGATTTACGTCGTACGGTGGCAGAGAATCTGCTTGGTAAGAAGCACAGAACTAAGGTGCTGGTATTGACGGAAAGAGGTGGTCAGCATGGTGGATTTACGGATGCGGGTCTGAAGTGGCTGACCGATGAAAGTGGAAAGATGAATTTCAGCATTACCGAGATAAACAATGCCAAACCTATTACGGAGACTTATCTGTCTCAGTTCAATCTGATTATCCAGTTGGATTATCCTCCTTATACATGGCCGAAAGAGGCGGAAGATGCTTTCGTTAAATATATAGAGGAAGGTAAAGGCGGTTGGATCGGTTTCCATCATGCCACTTTGCTGGGTGAGTTTGATGGTTTTCCCTTGTGGCAATGGTTCTCTGATTTTATGGGCGGTGTATGTTTCCAGAATTATATAGCGCCGCTTGCTGATGGTACGGTGATTGTGGAGGATAAGAAACACCCGGTGATGAAGGGAGTGCAGGCTTCTTTCGTGGTGCCTGATGATGAGTGGTACACTTATGACAAGAGTCCACGTCCGAATGTGCGTGTGTTAGCCAGTGTTGATGAGGCTACCTATACGCCTGCTTCGGACATCAAGATGGGCGATCATCCTGTGGTATGGGTGAACGAAGGTAAAAAAGCGCGCAATGTTTATTTCCAGATAGGGCACAGCAAGAGGCTGTATGAGACGGAAGACTTCACGAAGATGTTCAGGAATGCTATTAACTGGACGTTAGGAAAATGATGAATGTTTTCCTTCTTATGGCTCTTCTATAAAGACAGTGCCGGAAACAATCACCAGGTAGGGTGATTGTTTCCGGCACTTTGCCGCTATAAATAATTCGATAAGTACGGATAGCTTATAAAATATTTTACTGATGAGTTTTCTTTTGTGAAGATGGTTAGTTATTTGTGGGATGAAAGTAATGCTTTATATTGTTGAGCTATAAAAGCCCAGGTATAATGTTGCTTTGCAATCTCCCGCATCTTGTATCCGTCCTCGGGGTTGTCATGTAGCAATTCTACCAGTTCTTCACTTGTTTTGAAGTAATGAGCTTTGTTTTCTGTTGTCTCACGATTATAAATCACGTCGTAAGCTAAAATCGGTTTGCCGAAAAACATAGCTTCCACTAACGAAGGGTTTGTGCCGCCTGCACTATGTCCGTGGATATAGCACCTGCATTGGTTGCGCAGTGCATAGAGTATATCAAGGTCATACACAGAGTCTACCATCTGTATATTGGGCCGACCACAATATTCTTCTTTGAGCCGTCGGCTGTATTCGCTCCGTTCCCAATTTCCCACAAACACCAGATTCTTTCCAGAAGTAGTAAAGGCTTTCAGGATCAGATGACAGTTGTTTTCCGGCTCAATACGGCATACACTGACGGCGTAGTTTCCGGGAACGATTCCGTATTGCCCCAGAATCTCGTTCTGTCTTTCTACGGTGACATTTCTTTGTGCATGATCTCCTCCATAGGCTACTAATTCGGCTTTCTTATGATACGTATTCCATACGTAGTCCTGTATTCCTTTATTGTCGGCTATAATTACGTCAGCATAGTGTACGGCCATCGCTTCACTTGTTCGCAGAAACCATCTGGCAAACTTACCCCATTTGCCCCTTCGGTGTTCCAACCCGTCAATGTTCACTATTAATTGCTTCCGATACAACAGTCTGAAGACTGGTAGAAAAATGCAGCCTGACACACCTAATATGATTACGGTATCATAACTTCGCAAACATCTAAGCATCGACAGGATATCATAAGGAGTGCTTTGCATCCCATTGGCATGGAATAGCGGGATATACTTCAGTTGTGCTCCTTTGTAGGTTTTCATGCGTGTGGCATAATCCTTACCACTACAAAAAACGGTATAACGGACTTCGGGACAACAGTTATCACCGATAATGTTCTCCACTAAAGTCTCAAAGCCGCCATATTTAGCAGGCACACCTTGGATGCCTACGATAGCTACTTGTTTCATAAATATAAAAAGATTAGATGCTTTTATTGGATAGCTTACGAATTACGCAGGAAGTTCCTGCGCAAATCTCTCTCTGCTATTATTTTTGCTTGCAGAATCTTTTTGAGTAAGCTATTAAAGGAGTATAGGAGGAAAATTTAAACAAAAACTAATATATCGCTTTCGTTATTTTGTTTATTCTTGCAACATTTTGTTCGATAGTGCATACAGGGGCACTACTTTTACTTTTTCGTAAGAAGAGAAGGGTTCAAGGCTTGTTCTTATCCCATAATCGGAACCTTTTAATTCCATGAACTTATACATGCTTTGCATGCTGCCAGAGTTATTGGCTTTTACCTCTATGGGATATATCTTACCCTTTCTGCTGATTACATAATCTACTTCAGCTTTGTGTGGCGAGTACTTTTGTAATTTGTGCAATCATATTGCCAGCATTAAATTTTTCAGAGTATTTTAAAGCATTAGTTGCCAATAGTGTGTATAGTGCTTTATCCGATAGAATATTCTTGATGGCATTGGCTATTTTATCCAGTTCTTGTACGTCTATCTTGTAACCGTTCTCTCCGTCTACAACCATCTCTGCAATTCCTCCTTCTGTGGGCACTATCACTGGCAATCCGGCAGTCATTGCTTCCAATGCCGTCAATCCGAATGTTTCTACTACCTGTTCTTTATCGGAAAGATTCAAAACGAGTGAAGCCTGATTGTAGAAAGGTACAACATCATTCTGTCGAGGATATATGGTCAGGTTTTTGCAGATATTTATCTTGTGTTCCTTCATAAAGCAGTTAATGTTCTCCTGCGTATCGTTCACCACCAATTCAAAAGTAAACTGTGGCAATTTTTGTGCGAGTTCGATAAACTCCAATGGACTCTTATACAATTTCAATGAACCGAGCATTAAAATCTGTTTTCGCTCAAAGGCTGTTTGAAGATTGGGAGTCAGTCTGTTTACGAAATTCTTTGGCAGGGCATTGGGTACAACTGTTACACCTTTTTTCCGTTGCAGGAATGATGCTTGATATTCTGATACGCAGATGATTTCATGTGCTAACTTCTGCATGGCAGTAGCCAGTGCCTTGTAGAATGCCCCCTTTACAAATGCGTTCTCGTGATAATGATAAACTACGTGTTTATCCATGATGCGCCCGGCTAATGCTGGTCCGATAGGAAGTAAAGTGTTGATGTAGAATACCACATCTTTATGGAATAGCCAGCGGAACGCCAATAAAAATGTGTAAATCTGTACAGTACTATAGCGCAGTATTGTTATTGCTGGATTATTGGAAAAACGGTAAGAGTAAGAGTACTTACGCAAGTTCTTGTAATGCAGTAATTCATCCAGCGTGCCACCTTTGGAAGATATTAAATCTACTTGATAACCCTTTTGGAGTAAGCCTTCCAGCACCATTTTTAGTACTTTGGGACTACCACTGTAGTCGTTAAAGAGGTGGAAACAAATGATACGGTTCATTCCTGTAAATATTTTAGTAAGGATATCCAGGTTTGGAATGATTTAACCATTTCTCTGTTTATGTTCCCTTTCTCACGAATAGCGAAACGGGATATTATCTCCAATAAATAGAGTGAATACATTTCCCGGTCTATCCATTTCCCATTTTCTGAATTTATATATTCGATAATCTGTGAAACGCTCCAATGCTTCTCAAAATATGCTGTTTGAGTAAAGAAGTGATATTTATCTAACTTGGGAGGGTAGGTAAGCCGTGCATATTCCCAATCGAATACAAATAATTGTCCGTTCTCCATAAACATATTCCATGGAGTGAAGTCAGCGTGATAGGTAGAAAAATCCATTTCCTGTTTTTGGTATTGCAACAATATCCGATTAATGCCAGTCGTTACCAATGTGACATCCACTTCTTGGGGAAGCCATTCGATATGCAACTGTAAATCAGTTAATGTCCGGTAGTAATCACTTTGCTCAAAAGTAATGAGTTGATGGGTGCTTTTATAGAGTCTGTCAAGAAAATCTTCATGCAATGCTGTCCATTTATGCACAACTTGTGAATTCCGGGTTTTTACTGTACTTTGCACGAACAACTTTATTCCATCTGTTGTTTCTCCGCAGAACATGCATACTGGTGTTTCCTTTAATCCTTTTTGATTCAACTCTTTTAGAATATGGGCTTCGCTTTTGAACAAAGTAGCAATATTCTCACTGTCCGTCACCTTACAATAGCCCAAAATGCGTTTGTCTTTGCTGATTTGCATTGTAATCTTCTGATGTACACAAGGAGTACCGCAGAAAATCGAAAAATCGATCTCCGCTTCGTGGAATAACTGATAAAACAACCGCTTCAACTCATTATTTATGTCATAATACACACTTTTCGCATGGATGACTTTGGGAACGAATGGTAGACGGTGTAGCCGCGGAAGTAACGCTTTCACCATTTTTCCATTTCGTCCGCTGGGCTGGTAAAGATTCATTGCCACCTGCATATTATGTGCAGGCATCAGCCAGGTTTTACCGTCAGCATTAGAAAAACGATATAGATGTTTACCTGTTCCCTTTATTAGAAAACGTTCTAAAATAGAATCGACTTGCATTTATTTTATTTAGAAGAATAAGATATATAAGCCTTGACAATCGCATCGCGAATTTCTTTCCCGTGATTCTCCCATGAGAATTTGAAGGAGGTTTCTTGTGCCCTTTGTCCCAGTACTTCCCGTTCTTTTGAGTCTGTGAGACGTAATATTCCGTCTTTTATATTCCGGATGACTTCTTTTCTTCCGGTTTGCGGAATTAAGATGGCATATTCATTGGTAAAGTAGCGGGTGTAACCGGTGGTATCCAGACAAATCAACGGTTTACCCATAGCCATGCAGTCGAATGATACGGTAACAGCACCCTCTTTTAGGGCAGCGTTAATCACAACATCTGCTCTATCCATCATTGTTTTATAAGTTTCCATAGGAACTTTTCCTGTAAGTGTCACAGCCTTTTCCAACTTAAATTTTTTAATAAGTTCTTCAAGTCTTTTCTTGTCCGATCCATCCCCAACGATTGTCAAATGAAGATGAGTATTTTCTTTTATAGCTTCTGCCATAGCTTCAATCGTTAGGTCAAAACCTCGCCATGCATCCAGATGTCCTACAGTGATAAATTCAATCGTATCATTTTTCTTTTGGGATACTCTTGGTGTGTTGATAATATCTGCTGCCACATCAGTAAAAAGAATAGCTTTGTTTGCGTACTTCTGTGGTACTCGCTTATGGGTTATCTCTGTCTTACAAAGAATTAGATTAGCCTGTTTGCAACGTTGTCTAAAACCTCTGTTAAAAAAGGTTGCCGATATTGCTATCCTCCGGATTTTCTCTATGATTTGCGATTTTTTATTGTAATGACGGGAATATTCCTTCGGAATACTTTCTAATCCACCAACTGGTCCCCATACGAAAAATTGCGTTTGTCCATATTTACTCACCTTCCAGAGTACATTGCCGTAAGTAAGGTGATGGAATATGTGAATGTCATTTTTCTGCATTGTTCGTTTCACGATGTCATTGGTGCAATACTGCCAGATATTATAGTAAGTGCGTACACCTCGCAAACCTTTTTTCCAAAACCGTGCCCATTTGGGCCAGTCGTAATAAAGGAAATGTATATGGTTGTATTTGGGATGTTTAGTAATCCAAGGTTCGATAGTATGTTGATTGCTCTTGCGCGTTAATACCCATAGCTCAAAGTACTTGGACATCTCCAGTACCCAATGCCAGCCCACACCGATTTCGCTACCTAAATCCGGTTCACAAGCGTAGGCGGAGATAAATAATTTAAGTTTATCTTTTTCCATTTATTCCTTATTTCTTCGTTTTGCAGTCTTGTAGCGGTGAATATATCTGAGTATTCTAAACAAGGGAATTGTTAATGTAGAAAATACGCAATATAATATAGGAAAGGCCATTGTATACTGGAATGATAATAGAGAAAAAGAGCATCTTCTCTGATTTATTTTTTCGTTTTCCATAGTTGCATATTATTTTAATTTTATTGTAAACTGGTCTAAAATCATTTTAATTGCATCGTTTACCATTTCCTGCACTGGACGATTTCCGTCAATTGGGAGTATACGTTTATTAGTAGAGACCAATTTCTCGTAGTCAGATACTTGCCGTTTAATCTCATCCAATTGCAATTCCTGTTTTCTGCGATAAATCTCTTCGGGGGCCACTTTGATATAAAAAGACAAACGAGGTTCCGGCATAAATTTTACAAATTTTTTCCTGATCCATATGGGCAAATTGAGCCGTGTACGACCTGGATCGACAATTAAGTCATAAGCATAACGGTCGAAGATTGTGAAACGATCGTGCAGAATATCTTTCGTTGTTACTATGAACCATCCCAATATATAATCAATCCAGTAGTAAGTAATCCTTGTGAAAGAACTCATTATACCTACTGGTTTTGCGCGATGAGGAACGGAATAGTTGGTGTCTTGTTCCATTATCCCCACTTTTTCTCCTATTTCTCCCAAATTAGGCAGAATAGTAGGGCGGAAATGATAAATATGCCCGCAACTTGTATCTTTTGTGAAATAGAAGGCCATTTCTTCTACAAGGCTATTCAAAAAAGTTGTTTTGCCCGCTCCGTCAGGAGCCATCACAGAGAAGGACTTTACATACCTACGACGACATAATACCAATCGACATAACTTCAACGCATAGAACTTCATGGTATGAATTAAACACGATAAGGGGGCTTTTCTCAATGCGTAGTGGCGTAATTGTTGGGTTAGTTCCTTATGCTTCGATAACAACTTGTCATAATCTCCTTGAACAATGAATTCCAGTTCGACTTGTGCTAGTTTATCTCCTAAAATTCTCTGAAGTATGGAGGCAAATTCAGGATAGAGCTGATTCGTTTTAGATATGACTTGCTTGTATTCCTCTTTTAGTTTAGGGGTTTTATACCCGAATTGTTTGTATACAAATACCATCACTCCTTCATATAATGGATCAACTACTTTGAATCCTTTGTATTCAGATGTATGTTCATAGAGCTCATCAAATGTGAAGACTTCACATCCTTTTACTCGATAACCTCCGATAATATCAATATGAATACTTAAATGCTGCTCTATATCCATGCCATGCCAACAATAAACGTCGGTAAATCGTATCATATACAAGTGCGACAGTCCATGCTGCTTATAGATACTTGGCAGAATTGTATTAGCAATTTTAACTTTGGAAGGCTCCACAATAATATCTACATCCTTCGACTGGTTAGTCTCCGGCAAACCTTCATAATTTCGAAGAATGAAGTATCTGACTTGATTTTTATCTAACTTTTTTATTAAATCCATCAATATGGTTCCATGTTTTTTATCCCAATGTTTATTCATCGCTACTATGATTATTTCATGAAGTTTCTTATTCTGATTTCGAGTGTACGAACTGATTCTTTTCCTATTATTTTTAGGAAAAGACTGCGGCATTTTTTTAGCAATGGACGCATCACTTTTACCCAAAATATATTATTTCCTCTTCGCTTCTGACGTTCAGTGAGCCAGCTCATAGAGTAATGGTGTATACCATAAGTGTCATCAGATAGCCTGAATTGGTTTTCACCAAGTCGTTTAGGATAGAAATATTCTCTTGGATATATAATCAAATCTTTTATTATTTGCAATGTGCGGTCACACTTTGCTCCATCAGCTATAAGAATATCGGTTAATATAGAAACATTGGCGGTATTATCTATACGTCCCTTTTTATCTATGAAAGAATGAGTATTGTAATATTCCAGGAAACGTTTCATTACGAGGTGTTTTGCTTCAAAAGCCATAAACGCCGTACCAATATTCGAGTGATTTTCCCATCCTAAAACATTGTTATTACCCTTTATTAATGTATCTATAGGTTTTAATACTTCGTAATCTGTATCAAAATATAATCCACCATATTCATAAAGAACTTTAGTACGTACATAATCACTGACAAAAGCATATTTTTTCATGTCATAAGCTTGCTTACAGAAAGTAGAGGAGTTTAAGTCGAAATTTTCTTCATTCCACTTTATGAACTTATATTTTGGGAAATACTTCTTCCAGCTTTCGATACACAATTTTTCTTTGGCTGGCATTTCTTTGCCGCCAAACCAACAATAATGAATTATTTCAGGAATCATTTGGAGAAAATTAATTTATTCAGTAATTACTAATAATTCTTGTTCATATTGTTCTTGGAAATAGCGTACAGCAGTGAATATCATAATAGCGCCCCAAGTATAGGACACATTTCCGAATGTCATGCTGAAAAGGAAAAGCCACAATAATGTCTCTACTGACAAAACCTTTCGAATAGCACAAGAAAAAATAAGCATTTGCATAATGATGAAACTAAAAAGACCAAACTCTTGGATTCTTCCTATCATTTGTTTTTTCATTTGTTCCACAGGTCCTTTAAATCTCTTGACATAATCTGCGCCATATCCAACCCATGAATTTAAATTGAACAGATCAATGTTTTTAATTGTGTTAATCAACGGAGTTATGCGTGTTGCTGCGCTGCCATCTGTTTCTATTACACTTTCTGTTTCAAGCGTTAATGTTACTTCTACGGCGTTACGAGCACGCTGAAGAGGCTCAAATTCAATAGAAGGAATAATGAAATATATAGCTATAAGTGTAGGAACGATACTAAGTAAATATTGCCTCTTTATGAATAGGATAGATAGTATTCCTAATGCAACAAAAGCTGTACCACTACCCATAGTCGACATAGCCCAAAGAAAGCCGATACTTGACCATCTTAATTCTTGAAACAGTTCTTTGATGTTAGGTAACCGTCCCTTTTTGAGTTCGTACATTCGTAATAATCCTAAATAGGCTACCGCCATAATACGTGCGGAGGAAGATGGTTCAAACGATAGAGAGTTTGCTCCAAAGCTTCGATTAAGAACCTGTACAAGATTAATAATTGGGAATTGAACAATTCCTATCAAAATAAAAAATTGTTGAATTAACAAACAGACAGAATAGGCTAGTATTAAACCTTTTAATAATTTGATGAAATAATCAATATCAAAGACATGGTTACAATACAATAAATTATAGTAAGTAGCATATAGTAAAAGGAATAGTGTGGTATAAATTAAAGTACTTGCCCTGAACGTTTCATAATGAATCAGACTGACAATCCACATTATGCTCAGATAAATTGTAGCCAGATATAGCGCCTTAGATATTTTCGCTGTTTTCAGTAAGAAAATGAAAGGGCAGATTGCCATTACAGCAACTTTCAGCCAACTGACTCCTGCACGACTTTCAATAGGAATATACTGAATACAAAATAGCAATAGAAGAAATGTAGTGAAATTGCGTAACGTATAGCTCTGTGCCGAGAATAGTAGCGATATATATTTAAGAATCTTGTTCATATTAATGTTTGCCTAATAAGAATGGCATCCTGCGATGTATAAGTTCTGCAATAAAATACTCGACTATCATTGTGACGATAAAAAAATAGAGAGCGTGATAGCCGGTTAAATGAGGTTCATTATATATGGTCTTATTTATTATTTCACAGATTACCTGTATAATTGAATAGTGCGTAACCATTAGTATCAGGGAATGACGCCCCCAGTAATCGAAGTAGGCTAATATACTCCACTTTTCGATAGCCATTATTATGAGTATTATTCCAATAGGACCTAAGAGAGGAGCCAATAGTCCCCACAAGAATGGGATTGGCCAGTAATTGGCAGTATAATATGCGATGAGGCATAGCAATAGTCCGAAGCAGATTTGTTTGCTTTTGTTGTTAAACAAAACGGGATATGATAAGCGCATCCGGCAAAATCCATACCCTGTAGCAATTCCAATCCAAGCGGATAACACATTACTTACAGTACGGAATGGTGCCTCAATAATCTTACTTGAAGAATCGGTACGCCCATCGAAAATATTATAATAAAAATGTTGATATACCAATATCAGTGCAAGAGTGATTAATATTATTGATATGCTTTTTTTTTTGCGTATAATGTACCACAAAATTTCTCCACCGAACAATGCAGGAAGAAACCATAATGTACCTATCCCACGGAGAGTTAGTGTTTTGTACACCTCTCTTCCTATGAAATAATTGTCATAATAATCTAAAGTCCACAGTATACAGTCGAAAACAAGGATTATGATTGTCCACAATATATATGGTATACCAAGTTGCCTCCACCGTTTTTTTATTAATTCTTTCAGCGTGCGCTGTTCGTGGTGTAGTGCGTCAATCCATCCGGCAACTATATAAAACATTGAAATCATAAAGGAGCCAATGAATGTGTTCAGTTGTTGTGGAAATAACCCATCTTCGAAATGGAGCAATACGATGCAGATAATGGATATTCCTTTTGCTATATCAATATATTGGGTACGTTCTCTCATCTTTTTTTTAATCTCAATATTATTGTTATAATAGCTACATATAAGCGCATAGTAATGATGGATATTTGCTTTCCCATGCACGTATCACTACTGTAATACTTGATAAAATAAATGCGCGATTTTTTCCATTGGCGAATATGTTTTATCGGATCTCCTTTTTCACTTTTTATATGACGGTGTATTGCTCGTGCTTCAGCTAAGTAATACATTTGTTTGTTGTCACGTTCTATCTGTTTAGCCAAAATAGCCTCTTCTGTATAAAGAAAAACATTTTCGTCGAAATAATTTATGCTTCGCATATAGTCTATGCGTACTAATAGGCAGCATCCGGATACTTTGTAACAATATTGGCTATTGCAGAAACGAATAGTAGGCATAGAGTTGTTGATTGACTTTTTCCATTTTAACATACCGAATAACCAATAGACACTACTTTGCCAATTACCGTCACGTTCCATTGGATTTTGATGAATACCCTCTGGTCCTACAATGTCACTTCCGCACACTACTACGTTAGGGCGTTTTTCCATTGCATCTACCATCTTTGCTATATAATCAGTTTGTGGAAACTCCATATCTGGATTAGCTATTAGTGCATATTTGTAGTTATGGGTGGCTGCGTAACGAAGGCCGATGTTGTTACCGGCATTGTACCCTCGATTTTCATAGGCAGGAATGAAAGTGCAATCATGTTCCCTGCATAGTAACCTTATTTGTTCCCGGTCTTCATCTTGAGAACAATTATCTACGATGATGATTTCTAATTCGACACCTTGTTGACGTTTTAAAAAGCCAATACATTTACGGCAATCTTCCGAAGAATTATAATTAAGTAAGATTATTGGGATTAACATATAACATTTAATATAGAAAATTACTTTATTGCTGGTTACTTTTTAGAAAGTGAAGCCAATGTTTCTTGTAATCGTTTTTTTAAATAATCCCATAACTGTAATTTGCGAGAAGGTCTGGTTGTCCATGATGCGTTAAAGCGGTGGATACAGAATGTATGTGGATCACGTTTATATTTGTCGGCATTATTTTTCCCATCCAAATAACATTTTTCTATGTCATATTTTATGGGAGAAAAATAATTGGCCGGACATATCAGTAATTCTCCATCATTGATATTCACTTCCTTTTTACCCGATTCTATTTTTTCGTTCGGATAAGTTTTTTGCAAGGCCATTTTTATTACATTGGGGGCTAGGAATCCATTCTCTCTTACATATTCCATAGAAAATCTTCGTTCTTCATAAAAGTTTAAAGCTTTCTTACACCATGACATACCAGGTTCTGATCCCATAATGGCGGCTTCAATGCCATGAGTAGAAGCTTCGTATCCTAAAAACGATTTGTAATTTAGCAGTGGATTGAATGATTTTATCATTTCAACATCTGAATCAAGATAAATTCCCCCTTCTGTGTATAAAGCATAAATACGGATATAGTCAGCTGCGAAAGCAAATTTTTTGGCTTCATAGGCATCTTTTACCCAAGGTACTGAACTTATATCAAAGTGCTTGGTATCCCAAAGCACAAATTCATAATCTGGTAATATTTTGTGCCAGGTTTCTATACAATATTTGATAAGAGGGGGATATTCATCTCCACTTAGCCAACAAAAATGAATCTTCTTAGGTATCATACATTTCTATGTTTTAAAAAATTTCATCCAATTAAATTGGTCATAAATTCGTAACGGAAGTATCTTGTGGAAACGATAAGAATCAATTACTCCATTCTGATTTTCATATCCTTTTATATAATGAGCACATTTGATTTGTGGATAGGACTTGTGGGTTAGGGCTACTTTGTTTTTGTAGGGTAATTGGTCGAAGCGTTCCAGGTCTTCGTAGGTACAACCGTCGGTTTCGATTAGTACGAAATACATCCGTTTCGCATTAATACGTATCTCTCGCCGCCGCCAAGCGAGAACCCCTTCCTCAACTGTTTTGTAATGAATTAGATGTATATGTACTTTACCTCCCAGCAAAGCAATTGGCCATGATTGGTCGGATTTTGTTGGTTCGATGGGCGCATTGGTATAATATTCGAGGTTGGCAATATACTCAATAAAGTCGGATGGAGGTATCATCAGGTTTACCGTAGGAGAATTGAATGGAAGTCGAAAGTCATGCGCAACAAATGCTCCTATGCAGTTATTACAAAATATTGAAATGTTTTTATCTATCTTGCTTGTTGATATTTGATAACAGTCAAACATTAGCATTCGTAGTTTCCATTGAATGTTATTCCATTTCATACAATTTTTGTTTTTAGTTTGGTTATCGCTGGATATACTCCCATCTCCGTCAGTACAAACACTAATTTTAGTGTTAAAGGTGTACCTTTTATAAATAGATAGTACCAATTTAATTCAGGGAACGTATTAATCCATTTCTTATAATGCTTGTTATTATGTTGCATAAGTGGCATTAAAAAGCCCCTTACGTTAGCTTTTAGAGATAGAAATTCGTTTGCATATTTCTTATAAAACCCCATATCTTTGGCAAATTGACAAACAGTCTGTACATTTTTAGTTGCATCAGCCCAGCGTTTCAAATGTGATTGTTCGCTGTTTGTATGGCAGATGGAGTTAGGGTTGATATAATAGTTATAAAGCGGTTGATTATACTCCAAATATCCTACTTTCTTTGTATAGTAAAACATCTGAACGCATAGTGCGTTGTCTTCCATCATGTGACAGACTGGGTAATATATTACATTATTCGTAAATATGCTGCGCTTGACCAGTTTGTTATAGAGTGAACATAAGACTGGTTTTTTTATTACTGTGCGTAACGGGAACTGTCCCAACTGTTGATCGACTACATTTAACTCGTTTTTCCCGTCAGTTTCTCGGTATTTTGAAATTACGATATCATAACCATGTTCTATCGCACAATGATACATAAGACTATATGCATCTTTCTCAACCCAGTCATCGCTGTCACAGTGGATAATGTAGTCTCCGTTGGCCGCCTTTATACCCATCTCGCGCGCTTTGGCAGTCCCCATATTGTATGGTTGACAAATGATTTTTACCTGTTCTTTTCGGTGTGGGTAATCTTCCAATACTCGTTTTAAAACTGACATGGAATCATCAGGAGTGCAATCATTTACAATGATATATTCTAGGTTGTCAAGTGTCTGTTCAAACAGACTTCTTATACATCGCTCAATATATTGCTCTACTCCATATACTGGTATTATGACACTTATTTTTGCTTTCATTTTTTATTATGGGGCAATAGTGAATTTACTATCGGATAGATACCAAGTACAATCATAAATGATATCATTTTTAATGGTAATGAAATATGCTTCGAAAACCATAGCGAACGGATCACCTGTGGGAATGTGTTCATCCACAACTTTCTATATCGGTTGTTATTCTTCAACATTGGAACCAAGAACCCCATTACTACAAATTGGGAATGCTCAAGACCAGATTTTAAATGATGGTAAATTCCTTTGCTGTGCAAGAACTCTTCTACAATCTGTATATTTGCAGTTGCCTGCTTAAAGTTATTCACAAGTGCTGTTTCGGAAGTATTACCACATACTGAATTCGGATTCTGATAATAATAGTAATAAGAACCATCTACATATCCATATCTTCCGGAATAATAAGCAATCTGCACAGCGTATGCTTTATCTTCCATCATGTGATTGGTCGGAAAAAGAAATCCGGGTGTATTATAAATTTCACGCTTAACCAATCTATTCCCAAGTGATACAGTGGTGGAACAATACAGCATATCTGCAATAAACTCCATTTTATCTTCAGAAATAGGATCTGTAACTTTTCTATGTGCTTGCCCATCGCTATAATAGATAGAATGACACAGTACATAATCTAATTTTTCGGTTATTGCCTTTTCATACATGGTGCGATACATATCTTTATCCACCCAGTCATCGCTGTCGCAATGGATAATATATTCACCCTGTGCTGCTTTAATTCCGTCTTCACGAGCTTTGGCAGCTCCCATATTGTACGGCTGGTTGATGATTATTATTTGGTTCTTCCTCTGCGCATAATCTTCCAATACATTTTGTAGTATCCGCATAGAAGCATCAGGCGTGCAGTCGTTAACGAAGATATATTCTATTTCTTCCAAAGTCTGCTCAAACAAACTTCGAGCACATCGTTCAATGTAAGGTTCTACATTATAGACTGGAATGATAACTGAAACTTTAGGTGTAGACATCTTGTTTTAGACTTTGTATAAAACTCATAGAAATGGTCATTTCCTTTTGGCCAATCTCAGGATAAGCATCCGAAATTCGGAAAAACATATTATTTGTAAGATGAAATAAAGTAGGAAACAAATAGTTGAAAATAGAAAAGCTCCCAATAAGAAATCAGACCAGCTATTATTTAAATAGCGTGACGAATCAAATAGAGAGAATATGTGCTTAGTCGTTATCCATATAGTATATGTTATTATGATATTCACAATTAGCAATCCCCAATATCTCCAGACTCCCTTCTTGAACCCTCGTCTAAACAAGAAAATCGGTTTCCAAATATAGACTATACTTATTATGGAAATGATGGGGCCCATCAATACGCCACAAAGTCCCCACAGAGTTCCTCCAAGTATTGCGACTAGTACGAAGATTATTGATTCGACAATCGGTGCCCAAGTATCATAAAACAATCCGTATCCAAATAAAAACTGGTCATTTACTCCACGTTGAATACTTAGATATAATTGCGCTATAATCAAAAATACAATGTAATCATCGAGCATATACTGTTTACCAAGCCATATAGAGATGAGCGGATTGATAAATGTATAGGTTATGATACTAAAATATCCTGCACAAAAAGCTCTGAATGAGAGTAACTCTTTATAGGTTCGGTATATGATATTTTGATTTCCTTGAGAGATAAGATTCCCCACGCCGGCATTCGTACTATCAAGTACGCTACCTAATAGCCCTTGGAGTTTCTGGATTATCAGTGTATAATTACCATAAACAGCTACCATAGGCAATGTCACATAGGAGTAAATAAGAAATGGAGTTACTTGTGATTGTACGAATGAACCTATCTTGTGCACAAATAATTGCTTGATATATTTACCTATTTCAGGGTATTTCTTAAATAACCGCTTACCAATCTTTACATCAGCTTGTAGCCAAGGGTAAACCTTACGAATACGCATATTCAAAACTATTGAATAAAGAATTCCGAATACCAATTCAGTGACAAGGAATAAAGAAAAGCTGCATACGAAATAAGCTAATGCCATTTGCATGAGCATCTTCATTGAAACAACCGTTTGGTAGTACCCCATTACTTCGTAATTGCGCTGGTCGGCAGAAAGTAATGTCATTTTATAGTTTGCGAAATAAGTCAATAATGAAGAAGTCAAATAAGAATAATACCCCAGATAAATTACTCCCCACGAGAAATCTGTATTAGGGAAAATCAGGGGTAGGAATAGCGACAAGATAAATCCCGCCCCAATGATGAATAAACCTATGCAACGGTACAGATAGCCAAATACGGAAATTATTTCGTTTATTTTAGAATGGTCATCATCAAAAATGGGTTTATAGAGAACGTAACCAATAGCACTGCTAACGCCTAATTCTGCCATATTTAGGAAGCCTAACAGACTTTGCAAGGTGCCAGTAAAACCGATAAATTCTGTTCCTAACCGATCAAGGAGTATTTTGCGAGTAAAGAAGGCTACTGCTAACGATACGAAATAACAAATTAGGTTGATTCGTGCATTCAGTAGGCTTTTCTTAACACGAGATTCTTGCATATGGTAAGAGGTTTATGTTAGTATTCTGTTTAGAGGTATTAAGTTGCCCAAGAATGATAGGAGACAATACTTTTATACTTTCCGGAAGTGATTAGTGTGTGTAAGATTCATCAAACACTTAACTACTTTATTTTTCAATTCCCAAATCAGCAGAGATAAGGATATACCTACAAATGTATATACTATCCACATCCAGCTATTTGTAGCTTTCAATACAGGGAATTGAGCCAAGTTGTCAAGTGGCAGATGGCTATACTCAATATATACGTAACTTACCAGCTTGAACGACAAAAAGTGAAATATCAGTATATAAAGTGTTTTATCTCCAATATAACTCAATAGGGATGCAATTCTTGTATGCGACAGCCATCGCGACAGTTGTATAGTG
>OGXV01000782.1_pt1 | contig 20123 bp, 23 predicted proteins | sample 1576391 | NCBI WGS metagenome assembly OGXV01 (sample SAMEA3541586, study PRJEB24748) | human gut metagenome | biome: human gut; feature: human-associated habitat; material: faeces | place: China | collected 2012 | reverse complement strand
TCACATGAGGCATCTTCAATTCATTCGCCATCAACTGATACATGTGTTTACGATGGGGTAAACCGATGTTCTCGTGAAGCATCAGGCGATGGATGATGGTCAGGACACTATCGACACCATAAACGGATAACAGGATTATCCAATTGAAATCTCCGGTCGTCAGAATTAGTTTACCTATCAAGAAAAGAAGAATAAAAGCGATACTAACCGAACCGACATCACCGGCAAAACATTTTGCTTTCTTGCGGAAATTGAAAAAGCAAAACACCAGGACAGAACATAAAACAGTATTAATCAAAGCAGGCTCAATAAACGCCGTTACTTCAGCATTAATATAAGCCAATGCAACTAAAACAATCAAGGAATAACCGCCAGTGATTCCATTGATGCCATCCATGAAATTATAAGCATTGATAATACCGGTACAAATAATTAATGCTACGATTATCCACCACCAGGAAAGCGAAAATAATCCCCACTGGTAGAACATCAAGGCCATAGCGGAGAAATGGAATACTAATCTCAGACCTTGAGAAGTGGAACGGATATCATCCACAAAGCTGATGAATGTTATCAAAGTCAATGCCACCATAAACCAGGGATATTCCCAATGATTCGTCAGGAAATAGGCCAATGCACCGAAATAGAAGATGATCCCGCCGCCACGCAAAGAGACTTTCGTATGTGAACTACGCTCATTAGGCCTATCAATGATATTGCACTTATCAGCCAGCTTAAAATAAAAAAGTTCTGCTAAAAATAGCAGAACCAATATAACCAGGTAATACATAACAGTACTTTTCCCTTTAATTTTGAATTATTAATTTTTAATCTGAAAATGATCTTATCGTTTTCATAATCCCCTCAGCCGCACAAACAGGCATTTTCTCTATGCCAAGCGCAGACTTTATCTTTTCATTACTCACCACATAATTCTCCGTCAGCTTCCGGAGACGTTCAGTATTCAGAGGCAGATGGAGCAACGTCCCTAAACCGGCACAACCTTCCATCATTTTCCTGTTCATCTTCCAGATATGGGGTTCCTTGCCCATAGCCTCACACATGAGGGCAATCAGTTCATTCGTAGACAGAGCTTCATCATCACCCATATGGTAAATGCCACTTGCAATGTCTCTGGTAAGTAGTCCCTCCACCACATAGCAAAGGTTATCAATCGAAGTAAACGAACGCTTATTCTCAAAATCACCCAAAGGCCAGGGAATGCCTTTCTTCACAACGTTATAAAGCAAATTCAGATTACCCTTATTACCCGGACCGTGAATCATACAAGGCCTTAAGATATACACCCGCTTATCACGCTGCAGAACAACCCTCAACCCTCCATTCTCAACTCTCAACTTATCCAAGATGTAATTCTCAGCCGCTATCTTACTCTCCCCATAAGGCCCCACCGGGGTAGGTATCACATCCTCCCTCAACATATCCCCCACTACACTATCAGCAGCAGCTTTCACAGAGCTAAAGAAAATAAAATTCTTCGCTTTAGATTCCAGAAAGAAATCAAAAATCGTCTGTGTCAGTCCTGTATTGATATCAAAATACGCTTGTGCGGCAGATTGGTTCTTTGTATCATGGGCCTTACCAGCCAAATGGATGATGGCATCGAACTGAGGTAACCGCTGCATGGGGAAAGAAGTGGTTTCAATATCTGTCCAAGAAAATGTCTTCGCTACCCCTTCCTTTTGCGGAGCAACGATATCCAAACCATAAAGAGTATGGTGTTCTCTCAAGGCAACAACAAGATTGGAACCCACAAAGCCGTGGATTCCTGTAATTAGAATATTCATTAGAAAATTTAATCTATAGGATAAAGGCTATTCTTCAATCAAATCATAAAAAACTTCAATCGGTTATCCTCTTTCAGCGTTATCCTTACTCTAACTAAACGGGGAATAAACTCCTATATATTCCCATGCTGAATTACCGTGAAGTTTACCAAACATATTAAACATGTAGTTCCCAAACACCTATCCAAACAAATCATCAACAAACCCTTCTACCGAATATTTATGCATGATTCGAGCATCAACATCAACAAAAGGAGAATCAATAAAAACACGTGGGATAACCGGATTTTTGATATCAACCACCAATATGTTATTTTCATTATAAAAATCATATTGCATGATTTCCGGATTTGTCGTAATATATTTCCTTCTTGCAGCCATAGCCTCATAAGCCCGCATAGACAAACTTTTTTGATTTGTATAGTTTATATCCAACACACACTTAGATTCTTCCATTTTTACGACAGAATCCAGCAAAGAAATTGGAGTGAAATACACTTTTTTGATGCTAATATATGGGAATTTACATATCAAGTCTTTTATATACACTAATATACTGGGGACATACAAATATACAAAAGACGATATACCCTGTTTTTCAAAAAGGGTTCTGAAAAGATTAATTATTTTATAGCGATTACTATGCAATGTACCTATAAACATTATATCATATTTATATCCTACATGAACCGGTACACTCCCATATAAAGGAACAAAAAAAGTAGGTCTGAACTTTAGAGAACTCTCAGATGCAGCGTTATAAGGATCAAAAGACATCGCTTTGTCAAAACAATGAATTACATCTCTGACATTAGTAGTTTCCAAAACATCCCACAAATATAAAATGCATTTCGCACTTGGAAAAGCTTTCTTCAAACGATTAATTGCAATCTCCGTGAAAGCTTCTCCACGACATATTAATATATAGTCAAAACAAACACCTTGATTTTTTTTAATTATAGAATCTATATATTTTACAAAAATTTGCGGGATTTTTTTCTTCAAAAGGCGAATGGTTATTTTTGTCAAAGCATTTTGCGAAGGTCTTTCATCATACCCTTTGACTTTGGCACCTCTCTTCACCAATTCATTTTTGATAGCTTCTCCATAGTGTTTAGTAGCACCATAAGGAGAAAACATCAAAATATTTCTACCCTTAAAATCTATCATAAGTAGTAATAATCAGGATAAATATTTTTATGAGAATGAATCCATTCTTTCATTTCGATAATCATTTGTTCGTAAGAAGGAATAACAAAATCAAAATCGGTACGCGTACAAATCAACGTTTTATCCAAATGCAACCTATCGGAAGGCGTTATAAGAATGGGCGTTTCCTTACAATGCTTATTAAACAAACATAGCAATTCAAACTTCGAAATAGATGTATTATTGACCAAGTTATAAAGTCCGCACAAATTTTGATGTATAGCGGCTTCCACCGCTTTGGCCAATGTCAGGGTAGTCACACCTGTCCAAATAGCCCCCGTATATCCTTCTATCTTACCGGTCTGCTTCATAAACCAGTTAAATAGTCCTATTCCTTCTCTTTTCAAATCCGGACCGATAATAGAATTTCGAAAAGTGAGGTTCTTTTCATCCACAACTTCGCCATCCGCTTTTGTTTTGTCATATACAGAGCCCCCATCCTTCACACTATTTTCTTTATAAGGACCCGTGTTGCCTGCAAAAACACAATCGGTACTCATATGAATCAGTTTACAAGGAAGTCCACGAACTGTATCCGCTATAAAATGAGGCAAATCCGAATTTATCTTTTTGGCAATGTCCGGCTTTTCTTCCGCAAACTGATTCAGAATTCCCACACAGTTTATAATGACATCATAATTTCCCATCCGTATTATGGAATCCAACTTTTCAAAATCAAGCGCATTTCCTACAATGTTCTCACAAAAAGGGAAAGGCTTAGTGGTAAAGGCTGTCACATCATATCCATTCTCTTTAAAATAAAGAGAAATGGTATGTCCAGCCATTCCACTGCCACCCAACACCAAAATTCTCATATATCAATCATTCAGGGGCAAACATTCACGAACATAATCCACTTTCAGCAAAAGTTCTTTCATCTCTTCCACGGTCAGTCTTCGAGTATTATGAGAGTGGTAATCTTCTATTTTCGTTATCTCCTCATTTCCACCTTCCAACTTATTATAATTCAAGTCTCGGTTGTCGCATTTTATGCGATAATAATCGCCCATATCTTCCGCCTTCGTCATTTCCTCACGGGTAACAAGGGTTTCATACACTTTTTCCCCATGTCGGGTTCCGATGACTTTTATTTCCGAGTCCGAATGAAACAGCTCTTTCAGTGCAAGTGCCAGTACATCTAAAGCTGCTGCAGGAGCTTTCTGAACAAATAGATCTCCGTTTTCACCATGTTCAAAGGCATAGATAACAAGATCTACCGCATCATTCAAAGTCATCATGAAACGCGTCATTTGAGGATCGGTTATCGTAATGGGCTTATGTTCTTTCATTTGCTCAATCCACAAAGGAATAACCGAACCACGACTGGCCATCACATTGCCATAACGTGTGCAACAAATGGTGGTTGCTGCGCGAAATCCCAAAGTCCGTCCCTTAGCAATAGCCACTTTTTCCATCATAGCCTTACTTATTCCCATTGCATTGATAGGATAAGCTGCTTTGTCAGTAGAGAGTACCACAATATTCTTTACGCCATGTTCTATGGCAGATTCAATGACATTGTTTGTTCCCAATACATTTGTCAGCACAGCCTGCATGGGAAAGAATTCACATGAAGGTACTTGCTTCAATGCGGCAGCAGCAAACACATAATCCACTCCTCTCATAGCATCATCCACGGAAGCTCTGTCACGCACATTGCCGATATAAAACTTCACTTTCGGATTCTGCAACTGATGACGCATATCATCCTGCTTCTTTTCATCTCTACTGAAAATACGTATTTCTTTAATGTCTGAATCAAGAAAACGTTTTAATACCATATTGCCGAAAGAACCTGTACCTCCGGTAATCAATAAAATTTTGTCTTTGAAAATTGACATAACAACTACTATTTAAAATGCTTATATATACGATAAGGAATGTTGAATAATAAGATAAACAAGCAGTAAGGCAATTTCAATACAAAAGCCTGCTTCTCCAGGCTCTCAGTATTCAATTTAACAATATGATTATACTTCTTTTTCCTATCCGAATAAGTTAATTCTGAAATTTGAAGTAACAAAGCAAATGTTATCTGAAGTTTAGATACATAATTAGTGTACAGCTCTCTTTCTTGTACATCCAATGCGCATTTATCACGCATAAACAAAATTTGCTCTATGATGTATGTATAGCTATCCAACCGCTTCATAGAACATCTGGCGGTTGTTATTGAACTGAAACGCACTTTATACAGATACGTTTCTTTAGGAACACAAACCAACTTTAATGCAGCCTTGGAAACACTGATACCCCACAAAATATCTTCATGTAAAAGTCCAGGAACAAATGACAACTCATTCTCCAAAAGGAAGCTCTTACGATATAATTTATTCCACGCAGTTTCAATAAACTGTCCTTTCAAAAAGGAATACAGGATATTTCTTTCTTTCAACAAACCAAAATTATTATTTACGATGTGCTGAGAAGTCGTACCTAATAGCTTAATAAAACCAACTGTGAAATCTGCTTTATACTTTTCTATGGCTGAATAATGTAGTTCCACACAATCTGAAGTTATTTCATCGTCCGAATCCATAAAATAAATATATTCACCGGTAGCTTTCTGCAACCCAGTATTTCTGGCAGCAGATAAACCCTGATTTTGTGCATGTTTATAAATAAAAACGTTTCCTCTACGAGGATGTTTATTTATAACCTTCTGCACCAGTTCCATACTATTATCTGTGCCACAATCATCTATCAACACATACTCTATTGAATCAAAAGATTGGTTGAGTGCAGACAATAAAGATTGCTCTATAAATTCTACAACGTTATAAATAGGAATAATCAAAGAAACTTTATACATACTATAAAGATATTTATTCTGCTAAGGACATTAAGCTATCAATGATTTCGGAAATCTCTTACTTTATCAAGAATGCTAATTAAATAAGGTGCTAAAAAAGAAGTATATTTATATGAAAGCAAAATAAGCGATCTCCATATAGGCAAATTACGAAGATTTTTTAATTTTACATATTTCTCATATATTTCATTAAACAATTGCCGATTTAAAGAAGGTTTCCCACCATCACGCAAAAAAGCAAAATACTCTGTTAAAACAAAAATAGCCAAAGACTGCTCCTTAATATATTCCTTAGAAAAAAACTCTAATACCCAATGAATATAAATTAATCTAGCTTTTAAAGCTTGATTACTTTTATTATTAATCATTGAAACAGGATACTGTATATAATGATAAACAATATTATCAACTAATTTTACTTTCAAATTATCTACTGCATGAATCATTTGCAAATTAGCCATACAATCTTCTCCAGTTGTATAATATTGTGGCAAAGCAACATAATGAAATATTTCTTTACGAATGAGTCTACCACAAAGCGAAGGAGTTACCTCTTTTACCAAAAAGGCAGAATATAAATCTTGTTTCAAATATGGATATTGCAATTTATTATTAGTTTTACTAATGACATTTCCCAACTGATTTTCAATAATAAAATTAGGAATTATCATATCTGCATCTTCTGCTTTCTCTAACAACAATTCAACAGTATTATTATCAATATAATCATCTGCATCTAAAAATAAAATGTACTTTCCATCAGATAAACTAACACCGACACGGCGAGAAGTTACAAGTCCTTCATTCACCTTATCTATCAATTTCACATTAGAATATTTACTTCTATATTCTAAAGCTATAACTAGAGTATCATCAATACTACCATCATTAATAATCACAATTTCTATATTAGAATATGTTTGATTTACACAAGAGTCTAAACACATTCTCAAAGTCTTTGCTGCATTATATGCAGGAATAATAATAGAAACAACAGGCAAACTAGTCATATCTCTTTACAAACAAAATTCTTAACACAATCAAGAAAAAGAAAAAACGTAAGCTATAAAAAATAGATGCTCGAGCCAAATAAATAGCTAATCCTGCTAATGCGGAGTACATTAATGTAGAGTTATAATCTATACCTATTCTAGCTCTCCACTTATTAGATATCTTCCCTAAAAGAAACATGAAAAACACCACACCACATAATCCAAAAGCCAAATATAAATCTGCTATTGTATTCGTCCCCATTCCTGCTGTCGAACCAATATACTTAGTAAAAAAATGAGAAGAGCTTGCATCTTCAATTGAAATTCCCAACAGAGAATATACAATAGACTGTGCAAAAGGTATTATCGATAGGAACTGAGATAAGACAGTCAATCCAAAACTACACCCATCTTTATCAACTACTTCTGCTGCCATATACGTATTTGTATTAGGAATAAGAAAATCAGAGAATAGCATATAATATTCAAATGATTCTGTATTTATATCTACACCCGAGCGAAAATATTGGAGTACCCACATAAAAAAAACACCACTAGAGAAAAAAATTAATAACATTTTTAATGATTGTTTTTTAAATAGTTCACCAACCATAATTATTGCAGGCAAAAATATCAACAGTGCATTTGTTCTACTACCTACCATTAAAAAATGAAAAGCAATAATTAGAGATAACAATATTGGATAATATGAAAGTTTATAAGTAGAATCAACTTTTTTATTCCATAATTCATTAAGCAACAATAGAGGAAAAGCAGATTGTATTAAAACCAACACATATGAAGAAGAAGTTGATTCCCTAATACCATTTTTATAAACATCTATAAAATGCTGAAAACCACCTATTAAATAATACGCTATATATAACAGTGTACAAAAACAAGATAATAACAAATTATTCCGTTTCTTAAGTATTTTATGATTTGAAGTATGGTCATCAGAAAGAGAGAGTATATTACCAATCATAAAACTCACCAACCCAATACTTGCAATACAAACCCCTTTCGATATATAGTTATCATCATATAGCAGACCAAATGAAAATAAAAAAACAGTATCTGGATTATATACAAAAACTGGAAACACATAAAATAAAATTACTTGTGAAACTAAAAATAGCACCTCAAAAGACAAGTAGTTCCTACCTTTATTTTGATATAAATAAAGCGAAAATGCAACAACTGTTACACAAAAACATACAATTACAGAAAAATCATTATATTCCTTAGGAACAATCCATAAATAGCATACAAGAAAGGTCCACAAAATGCATAAAATACTTATTGTATTATTAGTTCTAATTTTCAACATAGTACCTAATTAAGTGCTAGCGTCCAATTTTGACATATCACATAAGGAAAGCCGCCAAAAGGCGGTTATCCTTTAAATAAGTTCAAAAAAGGAGTTGATTTTTAAAGTTTATTATTACCCAGTCCGATAGTCATTGGAAGAAGATTCTCATAATCCCTACGACCATTTACTATTTCCCGGAAAAACATCTTAAAGTATTGCAAGGCAGAAACACCCTGCATCTTGCAAGTAGCTATAAGGGTATGATAGGCTGCCGATACTCGGACCATCTTGCCACTGCCAAAGAATAAGGAGTTCTTGCGCTCACCCGACAAGGGGCGTATGAAACGTTCGGCAATAGAATTGTCTATTGTATAAGAACCGTCCTTGGTGTAAGCAAAGAACTGCGACCAAAATGTATGAAGATATTTCAGAGCCTTATCCATCAGGTCACCTCGTGGAGGATGTACATCGGAAAGCATTGCATCCAACTTGCTTCGTATTTTGATAATGATCTCTTTCGTCTTAAGATTCTCACGGCAAGCCTTTATCTGTTCGGTACTTAACTGGCCTTTTTCATAATCGGCTTCCAACTGATAAAGTTCGCCCAAAGCATCCAGAAAGAAGTCAGTATCCTTATTTCCACCTTGCTCCGAAGCATACTTGAATTTGGCACGGGCATGAGCCAAACAGCAAAGATGTTCGGTAGCTATCAGTTCGTCATCCAAATACATATAGACATTATATCCATCCGACTGTAGCGCCTTGAGTTGGCTATCTCCAAGGATATGCGCCGTAAAGCGTCCCTACCTCTTGAGCCATCCTCATAACAATAGATAACCACCTTGGCAGCCTTGTTCACCAGGCACCAGATATACTTCTTTTTATAGCTATCATCCACCTTTACCCGACACCAGGTTTCGTCGCAGTTTACAATTGAATCTTTCTCTAGACAATGATCTTTCAGGATCTTTATCAGTGCGTTCACATACTTGGAACCTTTCTCAAGCCAGTTCGTCAGAGTCATGCGACTGACCTGCATCTGTTCATCCATCATACGTACCAGCTCACGGTACAGAGGGGTATCAAGCACATACTTGTTGAAAGCAAGATAAGCCAAGAAGGAGCTCGAAGCATGCATGCCGGGCACTACATCAATAACCTCAGATGCTCCATCGCAAGGTAAATAACCATCAATGATAGAACCTTCAAGCGTCTTGTAACGGATAAGTTCGTAGTCATGCTCAATGATGCTGCTGACTTGCTCATAGGAGTATCTGTGCAGCACCTTGATTACTGTAGCACCCGCTGGCAATCTATTCAAGTCGCTACGGTGACAGACAGTCTTGTCAGCTTTCATTGCGCGATACTCCATGCCTTGGCGGTAATAGCGAAATTCTTTTTCGGCTTTCACCGAGGTTTGCTCGTTGGGCTCTTCCGCGGAAGCAGCAGAAGTGGAATCCATACCGATAGAGCCGGGAGTGCCATCAAAATCATCTTTGTCCTTTGTATGGTCTGCACAAGCGGTATTTGATTGGGTCGGATTTCTCTTCTGGGTTTTAGAACCATAACGATGTTGGTTCATCAGATCAACCTGCTCACGCAAAGAATCGATAGTCTGTAAGAGGTTATCCAATCTCGATTGCAGGCTTATATTCAGTTTATGCTCCTCTTCAAATTTTGCTTTATAATCCAAAGAGGAAGTACGTTCTGATTTCAGCAGCTCCACTATCTCTTTTAGAGAGTGGTTCTGATTCATGAACTCCAAAAGAAGTTTTGATTTTTCGTCTGTTCCCATATCTGAAAATGGATCGTCCCAAGAGAACGGTTCCAATTCCCGGTCTCTCAGTTGAGAGGCGCAAGCTAACATTTTATCTCTTTCAAAGTCGTCCATTTTCATTTATTAAAACCATACAAACATACTGAAAAATCAATGGATTAGACAAACAAGAATAATACTATTTATCTAATTTTCAAACGTTTAATTACTAGACTTTCAAGAAGAAGGACTACATCCTTCCAATCAATGGAATAAATGAGTTCGTCACCTTCATGGAACACTTGCATAAACTTATATCCCGCTCTGAAGCGTTTCTCAAAGAGGCTGTAAAAACGATGGTCATAACTGAACAACCTTACTTTTCTCAGATTTTTAGACATCACGATAAACACATCCCCTTCTTCAGGTTCACGATTAAGCTGCTGATGGATAATGGACAACACTCTTTCGTACTTGCATCTCATGTCATGAAAGTCCTTCAAGAAATAGAACTTGTTCAGGCCGGTCACACTCAACATAAACCCTCCAGCTTCTCCACGAGCTGTTGCAAACCCGCGTGGCTCAAATTGCGCTGCTGTATGTGAATGCCATTGCTCATACGGATATCCACCAGAATACGCACCGCTTCCTGATTGAAAGCAGGGGCGAAGTCCTGAGACTTGACCTCTAGATGCTCCGGTTGACCAGAATCTGGTTGACCTTCCACTTTGACTGGAACTAACTTGTGGCGTGTATCTTTGTACCATTTCTCAAAAAGGTTATAGGGTACGCTATTTCTCAAACAAAATGATTGAATGGACTCTTTACTAGTCACCGATTCCGATTTATAGCGGAGAAAGAAAGCTTCAAAATCGCTGTTGCTGTACATATTAATTGGGTTTTGATTACAGCAACAAAGGTCTATATTTTATTTGAAGTATGCTATACGTCATTTTTGGACGCTAACCCGATACTCACCAAAATGCAGTTTTTATAACCTTACCACCATCATAATATGCCAAAAAACTTTTCCATCCATTCAGGCAATTGCGATTACATATTAGTCATCCAATTATACAACGCCCGACACGCCTCCCCTTTCTCATAAGTACCTATTATTTCTAAATTAAAATATCTCAGCACTTTTTTATATTCTTCCAAATTAAAGTCAACAACATTACATAAAAGTTCTTCATTGGTTGTAGCTATCGGGAAAGGAAGACTGTCCAAATCAAAATACGTCCCCCGGTCATAATTTGCAAAATCTGTAGAGTATATAAAGCATGGGCGGTACAATAAAGCAAAATCAAACAATGAAGAAGAATAATCAGTTACTAATATATCAGATACACAAAGGAGTTCTTGCATATCTTGATAGTCTGTAACATTTATAACACTATCATTTAGATATTTAGTCAAATTAGACGAGGAACGATTCAGAAAATTCGGATGCAAACGTAACAAAACACAATAATTTTCTTTATGTTTTTGCCATAATACAGATAGCACATCCTGCCAATCAAACTTATAACAATCCAAATTATAATCACTTCGGAACGTCGGTGCATAAAGTAATATTTTCATATCAGGATTCAAGTTATACTTTTTGCAAATTTTATCTTTGAAAGTTTTTTGAGATACAAAAAGCATATCATTTCGCGGAGTGCCTTTTTCCAGAATTTCTCCATCATACCAAAAAGCTCTTCGAATAACTTCAGTCCGATACGAACAACCAGACAAAATTAAATCACATATGGAAGAGTCGTATTGAGCAGATTCTATATATTGCGGTAGCAAATAATCTTCTACATCCTTTTCAACTTTCTTAATTCCCATACTAGAATGCCATGTCATAACATATTTCTGTCCACATCTTTTTCTAAGATAAATTGCAAATTTACCCATTCGGAAATTAGAGAATATAAAAGCGGAAGAATTAACAATATAGAAATATTTTAATGATCTCCATCTCACCACCTTAATACCTTCAGGTAGTCGGGGAATAGAAATTCCTCTTTTGAAACACCAGTAAACTTCGTACTCACCGGGATGATTACATAATAAATACTCTGTTACATATTTAGGATTACATGAATATTTAGTAAAACCATAACTTGCACATAATATCCTGTTTCTTTGCACTTTAGTAAACATTCTGAATAATAAAGAAATTGCAAAGAAAATATTACGAACAATTTTTTTCAAAGACAATGCAAACATTATAAGTATATTCTTACCTATTTATAATTTATTTCCTTTCGCAACATTGTAGAGGACACCCTTTGTGTATATGGAAAATACACAACCTCCGCCCCATGCTCATTCAGATATTTTTCAACACTATCAAAAAGAGAATTTCCTTTCCAATCATCTCCCACAAACATTACATCAAAGTGCAATCTTTCATAAGCCGCAATTTTATCCCGATTCTCCTGCGCTATCACTTCATCAACAAATTTAGTTGATTTGACGATCTCCACTCTGTCGGCAAATGGAATGACAGGTTGCTTATTCTTATACAACCGCACTAGTTCATCTGTGCTCACACCAACAATCAAATAATCACACATAGCTTTTGCACGTTGAAGAATATGCAAATGTCCGACATGAAACATATCAAATGTGCCGGTTGTATACCCTATTTTAAGCCCAGTTCCCAGAATATGATAGTCCAGTTTCCTCTCATAAGGCAGAAATACAACATCTATATTCTGGAGAGAAAGCATTTTACGTGCATTTTCCCAATATGAATCAACTCTCCAATCATCACCAATGAATATTACATCAAATCGTATGCTTTTCAATATTTCCGCTTCATCAAATGTATCCACTAGAACAGCTTTGTCCACAACTTTCATATTGCTTATGATTTCGCACCGCTCACACTCACTAGTATTGGGAGCTTTTTCTTCGCGTCGCTGAAGCAATTGATCAGAATTCACACCTACAATCAGATAATCACATTGCTTCCTAGCTTGATTCAACAAATTAAGATATTCTATACGAAGTGTATCGTAAGTGCCCTGCGTATAGCCGATTCTATATTTTTTCACTGTAACATTTAATTTGACCATATACAAAAGGATTCTTTTTCATCATCATAATTGTAACCAATAGCACATTATTATAATCAGCGATGGATATGCCGTATTTCCTAAACAGGTTCGACCCTTACAATCTTGATACAGGAGCTTACTTTTTAAGTTTTCCATAACAATTTACTATTATTTTAAGTACTGCACTCCTTTCCGCTACATTCAAACCGACAAAAACAATAGTTATAGCTGTCAATAATAGCGTCAAAAGAATCTGAACAACTGACATTACCATGTCTATTGATTGAAGATTTATGACATATGCAAACAATAGAGTGACAACTACTACTTTCACACATGGAAACAGTACATTCACTATATATTCACAAACAGAGAAAATTACAAGCTTTTTCAATAAATACAAACGAACTCCATGAACTATAATAAGTACAAACAAACTAACATACATCACACTTTCCGGAGGAAGTCCCATCTTTAGGACAACATAAGAAAGAGGAACTATAGATAATATTATAGAACTACATACTGTCTGAAACATTTTCATATGTCCCGTAGCATGCACGATAGTAGTGAGAGGTGGTGCTAGTGATTCTGTCAAGGAAATCAACATAGACAATATGGCAAATAAAGAGGAAAGAGCTGGGACATCAGCTCCTAACCACAAAATCAAGGTAAAATCCATTTTAAATAATAAAGGAAGAGCTATCAGCCATAATAACAAGAATGAGAGTCGAGATATTCGATAGAACAATGTCATTAGCCCTAAAATATCACCCACTGCGTAAGATTTTATCATTTGTGGCCTTGCTGCCAATTGAAAATTACCCACGAACACTGTTACCCCAGATTGAATCTGATAAGCAATTCCCCTAGCTGCGTTAATCGCTGGTCCACCAAAAATATTCAATAAAATATTCACCCCTTGCCCTTTCATCAAATGAGATAAAGAACCCAAAATATTCCAACCGGAGAAACCAAGCATTCGCTTCATTAATTCACGATCGATAATCGGAGAAAAACGAAGATATTTAAACTTAACATGTATAAAGAAGATATAACAAAGAAAAATCCCCCCCGTGATAAGCGTCATAAGCATTGCATAACTAATCAAGGCATCATGAGGTATTTTGACCAACGAATAAGCAACCAGAAATTTAAATGCAACTTCGCAAATGCCAATATATGCATAAAAATCCATTTTTTCATTCGCTATAATTATCGCATCATAAGGAGCCCGGAATAGAGCGAAAATCAACATCAAGATAGAGCATTGATAGACCCAATTTGCCGCAACAATTCTAGCCGGTGGAATATTCATTTGTACGTTTAAGAACCATAATCCTACAGTTTCCGCCAAAAACAATATCAATAATGAAAGACCAATTTGAATAGATAGGCTAACTGAAAACATTCGTTTCACCTTATGCAATTGTTCTTTACCCAATTCAATATTAAAAAAACGCTGAAAACCACTAGCTATGGAAGTATTCAGAAAGGAAAGCATAGAGACGAAACCACCGACCACATTGTATATTCCAAAGTCTTCTATCCCCAAAGCCTTCAATACAACTCGCGAAGTATACAACGTCACCAACATTATCAGTAACATTCTAAAATACAAAAACATAGTATTTTTCGCTATACGTTTATTATTGATTGAAGACATGATGATTACATTAAACTTTGAAAGCACTTTATCATAATTGTAAAATATGCCAAAATTGAATGCAAAGGATGCCAATGTACTCTACGAAATTAAACTGGCAATCAATTGATTTCAAAATCAGCAACGCCTTTCCTTATTCAATTCAAACTATTAACACTTAATATTTCTCAAATTCGGATGTCCGCTATCTTTATCGCTTAACAAAATCTTATCCGCAGGCATTCTCCAATCAATCCCCAAATCCGAATCATCCCGCACCTTCACACCCTGGAGCATAAAAGTTATCACATTTATATTGAAATACGACTTCCTCACTCAACACACTAAACCCATGTGCAAAACCTCTTGGGACAAAAAATTGGAGATGGTTATCTTCAGTCAACTCAACTGCCACGTGTTGTCCAAAAGTCGGAGAACCTTTTCTTATATCCACAGCAACATCAAGAACAGCCCCCTTTACTACGCGCACCAACTTGCTCTGAGCAAAAGGAGGTTTCTGAAAATGTAAACCACGAATGACACCGTAAGACGATTTGGATTCATTATCTTGCACAAATGTCGTCTTACAGACTTTCTCTTCAAATTCTCTCTGATTGAAAGACTCAAAAAAGTAGCCGCGCCCATCTTTAAAAAGACGAGGTTCAATGATTACAACGCCTTCTATGAAGGTCTTTATTATTTCCATTTTGCTCCAAAGTGCACATAAGCACTTGCTTTAAATTTTAATTAGCTTAGGTAAGAGGGATAGTTTCAGAACTATCCCTCCGAAAAACTCCTATCCGATTATTCCAAACGAATACTATACGTCAACGTGGCACCCGAAGTTACATAGCGGGCTTCATCATTGCTCGTGGGATCAAACAGAACACACTCCGAAGAGCTCTTGGTTTTTCCCATTATAGCTTTCACTTCGATCCAGACCTCCTGGCCCACAGGAATATTGAAAGAACGCAGGTCAAACGTTTCTTCATGATTTACCGGATAATTATCAGACCAGCCACTTGTACCGCCACGCCATTTCACACGAAAACGCTGAACAAAAAGAGCTCTATTCAAACAGGTGATTCTATTTACTTTCATCATAATAATCGTAGTTTTAGAATTGTACACTTATAATCATTTTAGTTTTCCAGATTAATCTGGAAATGCAAAGTAGTACCCACAGTACGATAAAGCGCAGCAGCATCGCTGTCACGTTGGTAAATCACCGGTTCAGAAGAACGGGTCACGCCAAGAATGGCCTTAACCTCAATACAGACACGGGCACCTTCAGGAATATTCAATCGGTTCAAATCCCATTCACGGGACTGAGGGTTAGGATAGTTGGAAGACCAACCACTATTACCATTATCCCAGCGAACTCTGAACTTTTGGACAAAACCGCCATTGTTCACACAAACTATTTTATTTACACTTTTCATAAACATCTTAATTTAAATAATTTTAAAAGTGGGATATACAAATAAAATCAGAGTACAACCCTCTCTATGCCCTGAAGTTCAACGCTTCCATCCGTAGAAACATGAACCTTGAGAATGGAAGGAAAACGATGCGCACCCAAAACGGCGGGACGGCCATAGCAGAAGAAACGGTAATTAGTACCGTTCACCAACTGTTTAGAAACCTGCTCGGGAAGATAGGACACACCCGTCAAACCGGAAACGGCCTTATCGAACACAGCACGGTCATTCTCGTCCAATTCCTCAAAAAGACTCCAAGCACCCAAGAAATCACTTTCCAAAAATTCAACTTCAAAAGTCATGACATCTTCATAAAGAATATCTTCAGAATCAAAAGCACGGAAACGGGCCAACTGGATTTCAGCCTTACCGGCACGCAAGAACTGGAAAGTGAAATACTGTATTTCAGGAAAGCCAACTTCCATATCACCGCTGTCATCACGCATCAGTTCATTTTTAGTACCCAATAGAGCCGCGCCACCCGTCAACAGGACAGGATAATAATAGTAACCCGTACCCCCCATCTGTGAGCGGTCAATGGTTATAATGTCACCTTGTTTCATAATTTCTTTAATTTAAGGGTTAATAACTCTCCAACTTTACCGTTACAGACCAAATAGTGCCGGTAGTGCGGTACACGGCGGCATCAGCAGACTTTGAAGAATAAGGGACGCGCTCCCAGGCTTGCTTTTTCTTACCCCAAACCGCATGAACTTCAACCCACACTTCCATACCTTCAGGCAAATTGTAGTCGCGTAAATTAATCTGACGGGACTGCGGATTAGGGTATTTACCCGACCAACGGCTGCAACCGCCATCCCAGCATACACGGAATTCCTGAACAAAACCTCCATTATTAATGCAGGTTACTCTTGAAACATTTTCCATAATAAATAATTTTTTAAGTTTCAAACAAAAAAGGTAACAGGACTAAAGACAGCGAGGCCTCTAACTGAGGATAGTTCTATATCTTATCTTATTCATGTTAGCGTCCTATTTTGACGTGTCGTCTATGGAAAGCCACTTCATAATGGCCTTCCCCTAAATTACATCAAAAGTAGGATTGTTTTTTTGCGACCAAGCACTATCTGTTTAAAGAATTCTTTCAGATACTACAGTGATGCATCTTGCAAGACTAATGAGGTCAAAAATAAAAGATGGCAACTCAAGGAAGCTTCTTAAAATCTGTACTGCTTGCCATTAGTTTTTTTATTTTAGGATGACAGCACAAAAGTAGAAAGAGGAGACAATGGAGGAGCGAACTCTCTCCTCCATTGTCTTCTGATTTCAATCTAATGAATTACCAGTTAGCAATTTCATACTCAGGAGCAGTAGGGATCTTATTCACTTCTTCCGCGGTCATTGTCTTGATCTTATCCCAGTCAAAGCCTACTTTCTCAAAATCTTCTTTTGATTTGATATGGCTCTTCACGCCATTCGTGCTCAAATACACAGGAGCAGAGTCATCAGCCTTAATCAGGCAAGCATCCAGAGAGAGGGGAAGGCCCATAGGGATAGCATTTACTTCATCCGTACTTTTCACATGTATCTTATCCCAGTTCGGGAACAATGCAAAGTAAACATCCGGATTGGGAATGAGGTGAAGTTGACCAAATTGAACCAGATAAACGGCAGCTGCATTGTCGGCTTTGAGGAGCATACCTTCGGGACAATTAGAAATAAGTTCCGGATGCAGGCCATCGATCAGAGTCAATAATTCGGCACGCCACTTACGACCGTCCCAACCGATGTAATGCATCACAGTGTCAGTATGAGCACGTGAGTAATCACCTTTAGGGGCATGTACAAAATGATCGCCTTCAATCTTCATCTGCCAGTCTTCACCTGCATCGGAGATATAATTCAGAATACAATCGGGATGACACTTGCCCTTGTCGCCGTTTTCATAGTGATAGAACTTGCCATCTTTATACTCTGCAGTCCAACGTCCTCTGGTATTCCAGGTAAGATAATCCAAAAAAGGAGAAGCCGTTTTTGTTTCTTTAGGATTCTCGAGAGAAGTAAATACAAACCATTGATTTTTCATGATAGTTTTATCTTTAAATTAAAAAATAAGAAATTATTTATAATGAAAGTAGCATGTCGCGAGGCCTCAGCAGCAATGCAGCTTTATTATTTAAGTAAATAGTATGCGGACAATTTCTATTCGTCAATGTATTCCCACGGATAAAGATTATCAACCACATTCTGAAATTCTGTAATAGCTTCCTGCTGCTCGTGAGTGAGCGATGATGAATCCCAGGAAGCAATAATTGCACGCCCCTCGTCAGCTAAAGGCTCATCGAACACTTCACCATAGCAAGCAGTGAGCAAGCGAAGTTTTAATAACGAAGCGGGAAGAGTATCGAGGATATTCCAGCAACGATCCAACACTTCCTGAACATGTTGCTGTTTTTCACCATGATCAACGAAGGAGGCACTATACCCCATCAAGAGAGCAAGACAAACATCCGCCTGTTCTTCAACTGTGGAACCTTTGGCACCGGAGTTATACAAGGCAGTAGTCAGGCGGTAGACTTCACCGTTGCGGCGGGACAAATCATCGCTATAGATGGGACTCCCGTCAACACCCAAATACATCAGCTCATGTGCTGCACGCTGAAGGGCAGCTGTTTCTGCAGAAAGAGACATAATTATTTTTATTTACGATTTCAGATTTATGATTTATCAACTGGCAACGATCAATCATTGATTATCAACAGTCAATTATTCGATTACTTCAATCAGGTCCGGATGGATAGTAGCCATGGCAACAGCGATGACACCTTGTATCTCGACAACCACACGGCGGTCACGGGCACCCTTTACTTTCAGGAAAATACCTTCCTGGCCCTCAAAGTCACCACCCGTGACACGAACTTTAGTTCCTTTAGACAGGTTCAATTCATCAGGTTGGAAGTACAGCAGATGGTCATTGTAGGTACCGGCAACGGCAATGAAGCGTTGCATTTCACTGTTGGAGATAATAATCTTCTGACCACTACGGGTATCGGTGATGTATTGCAGGTAAGTGACCTGTGACTTCACACGCTTCACATCCGAAGGACGGGCATGAACAAAAAGCAGATTGTGGACAACAGGAACCAAGGCACGGACTTTCTTACCTTTCTTCAGACTTATCTTGTATTGCATAGGGACGAAACAGCCCATTTTCTCTTTTTCAAGAAGACGCATGGCATCAGGCTCTCTACGGTAGGTGGCACGCATAGCATACCATATTTCACTTTCTTTCTCCGCTTCCATTCTATGATTTTGTTCAGAAAAGGGTATTCCTCCGGGGCTTTGAAACCCTTTCACACACCTGAGTTTCAATCACTTGCGAACACTTTATGTAGAATACGGCAAGCCTTGTGTTCCTCTTGCCAATTGATTTACGATAGCCGTTCATTACCTTATAGGTGAAAGACCATAAACGAAAGGATTACAAGCAAAAACTGTCTTTTAATCGTTCGTTTTTTGGACGTCAAAATATGAGAAAAAACAGATTATTCGAAAACATAAAAATGAAGAGATATTAAATATATTAAACGACAAAAATGTTAGACTGATTATCAATAATATAGCTATATAAAAGACCTGGTTCTAAAATATTTTTATTAAACATCTTGCAGGTTCAAAAAATACCCGTTATCTTTGCGCTCATTAAACGAACGTTTTTTGGACACCCACAAAATAAGCATATAAACGCCTGTATACAAACAATTTACACACACAAAAATTCCTTCCTATTTTTTCTTTTCACCCATTCCATTCACCATAAGGAAGATTACACTACCTTTACCGCATTTTTATAATTTAATACAATTATAATATATTTAATTAATAACTTAAATTAAAGAGAAAAATGAAGAATCAAAAGAAGGCTGAAAGCCTTGAAAAAAAGAGTTGGAAAAACTAGAGAATACGGACCTACATCATCGTGGAGCAGGGGGAGGACGCTTTTCTTATCGACAAGCACGCCGCCCACGAGCGCATTTTGTTTGACAAACTCCGGGCCAATCAGGAGCGCATGACCGCCCAGAGCCTGCTTT
>OGXV01000771.1_pt1 | contig 20223 bp, 12 predicted proteins | sample 1576391 | NCBI WGS metagenome assembly OGXV01 (sample SAMEA3541586, study PRJEB24748) | human gut metagenome | biome: human gut; feature: human-associated habitat; material: faeces | place: China | collected 2012 | reverse complement strand
GAAAAAGAATTATCAGAGAAGCAAAAGGGGAAATTAACCTTGGAACAATCCACCGAGATTTCCGATCGTTATACCAACGCTGAAAACAAGAGGGACAAAGCAATTGCCGATATAACCAAGGAACAGCTTAAAGCCGAACAGCAAGCTTTAAATGATTACTTGAAGGAGTATGGAACATTCCAGCAACAGAAGTTTGCTATAGCACAAGAATATGCGGAAAAGATAAAGAAAGTGCAAGAAGAAAGCGGAGTTAATAGTGCGCAAGTAAAGTTGTTGGAGAAGCAACGTGACGTTGCCATTCAAAACAAGGAAACCGAAGCTATAAAAGCCAATATAGATTGGGTAACTGTATTTGGTGAATTTGGGAGTATGTTTAATGATATGATTAAACCTGCGCTTGAAGAAGCTAAGAAATACATCCAAACAGATAAGTTTAAAAGTTCAGACCAAGACAGCCAAAAAGCATTGATTGATGCTATTAATCAAATGGAGAAGGCGCTAGGTGGAGCCGGTGGCCTAAATTTTAAAAAGCTTGGTCAAGATATAAAGACTTATCAGCTAGCTGAACAAAATCGTCTTATTTCCATTGAGGAAGAGATTATGGCTCATGAGAAGTTAGCAAAAGCCCAAGATGATTACAATAAAGCATTAAAGAACGGTACAGAAGAAGAAAAACAAGCTGCTCAAAATGCCCTTGAAACAGCTCAACAAAATGCAAATGCGGCATCTATGAACGTCCAAGCTCAAACAAGTGCTGCCAATGAAATTCAACAAAGCCTAACTAATACCGCAACAGCTCTAAAAGCTAATATGGAAAATGTAACGAGTGGATTACAGAAATTAGCTTCTGGAGGTATTAAAAATGCCTATGAAGGATTGTTGCAAATTGGTAAAGGGGCCGGAGGAGCTATGGAAAAATTCGCTGACAAACTTGACAAAGTCCCAATTGTTGGTTGGATCATATCAATCATTGATGTGTTTAAGGATGGACTTAGTGACTTTGTCGGCACTTTGCTAGATTCGATATTCAATGCAGTTAGCGGAATTCTTAGTGATATTTTATCCGGTGATTTCTTTGTTACATTAGGAAAGTCCATACGAGACGGAGTAGGTAATATTTTTAATGCTATTTCTTTTGGCGGATTTGACTCTCTGATAAATAAAATAAGTGGAAGTAATGCAAAAGAAGTACAAGAAGCAATCGACAGATTAACCGATCGGAACGAAACATTAGAAAAATCGATTGACCGATTAACAGATGTAATGGATAAGTCCGCAGGTTCTAAATCTATATCAGCATACGAACAAGCATATAAATATCAAAAAGAACAGATTGATAATACTCTTAAAATAGCACGTGAGCAAGCTAGATACAGTAATGCTCATCATAGTTGGCAATACTATATGGGGTGGACTGACGAACAACTAAGTTGGATTCGTGAAAATGTGGATAAGAATTTCTCCGGCACTAACTCATTATGGGGATTACCCCCCGAACAAATGAGAGAACTTCTTAGTAATGCTGATATATATGAGCAGATTAAGAGTTCTGGCAAAGGCGGATATGGAGAACGTGTAATGGAAAAGCTTGAAGCGTATGCCGACCAAGCTGGTAAATTAGATGAGCTAACAGAGAAAATAAATGAGTCTCTGATGCAAATTTCTTTTGATGGTTTGAGAGATAACTTCTTGGAATCATTAATGGATATGGATAAAGACGCTAAAAGTTTTTCCGAAGATTTTTCCGAATATATGCAACGTGCCTTGTTAAACTTCTCTATGGGAGAGTTGTTTGATGATGAATTGAGAGAATGGTATAATGGTATTGCAAAGCTGATGAAGGAAAATGGAGGGAAGCTTACCAAAGAACAGTTGGAGGATGCAAGAAAAGAATATGACAAAATGGTTCAAGACGCAATGAATGAAAGAGACAAGATTGCTGAAATAACAGGATATACAGGTTCTTCCTCTTCATCCCAAGAAGCTTCAAAAAAAGGCTTTGCTACTGCTTCACAGAATTCAATAGATGAATTGACCGGACGTTTCACAGCCTTGCAGATAGCCGGAGAAGAAATTAAAAATCAAAATGTAGTTCAATCTCAATCATTTAATATCCTGACAATGAAAGCTGATACGCTCCTTTCCATAAATACAGAAATGAGAAATATTGCTGATGACACACGCAATTTAATAGCCAATTCTTATCTTGAGCTGGTTCAAATTTCGGAAAATACCGGAGCCATTGTTAAGCCTATTCAGCAAATACAGAAAGATATTGCAGAAGTTAAAAACAATACCAAAGGATTATCAACAAAATAGTTAGTTATGGCAGATTTATTAATAAATGGTAGAGACGCTTTTCAAGTATGGGGAGTCAGAATGGGAGATAATTTTCTTGATTCACTTGGAGCATCAGTTCCTATGAAAGAATTCATTGAAAATAAATCCCGTTTGGAACATGGAAAACGGATAATAACCACCAACCCCAAATTAGATGAGAGAGAAATTACTTTAGCTTTTACCATAGAAGGAAATTCCCAATCTGATTATCAGACAAAGAAGAAAGCTTTTTTTGAGGAACTATACAAAGGTGTGATTGATATTCAGATTCCGGCTAACAACAGTGATATCTATCACTTAATTTATTTAGGTAAAAGCGTCACTTATGCACAGAGTTTGGACCGGACTATAGGAAAGGTTTCTGCAAAATTTTGTGAACCTAATCCAGCTAGCCGAACCTAATAACAAACCTTTTCCCTATTGTTTCGTATGGAAGCCCTAATAATTAGAGCTTCTATTTTTTATCACCGAACTTTGGTGTCATGGATAAGGTAGATATCAGAGACATACAAGGTAATATTCGCTTCTCAACACCAATAAATGATGGTAGTAAGAGAAAATTCATGTTGATGAAAGAAGACTACATCACTTTGAATTTTTCCCTTGCTGTTCCTGTGTACTTCCAAATAGGAGATGGAATAGATAATGACCTAGGTATATTTGAACTTGTAGACCTATATAAACCTACTTATAATACAACTACCGGGGCTTATGATTACGAACTACGTCTTGATGCTTACTACTGGAAGTGGAAGAACAAGAAGTTTTTCTATACTCCAGAGAGTACCGGACGAGAAGCTGGTTGGAATCTTACCGCTACCCTTGACAAGCATTTAAATGTTTTCTTGGATAACCTGAAAGCTCTTGGATATAAATTCAGGGATCTGGATTTTACTTGGGACATTGATAGTACGGTAGAAAACACTTCCAAGCTTGTTACCTACGATAACGTGAATCTGATCGACGCCCTTACCCAGATGGCAGAAACATGGGAATGCGAATGGTGGATAACAGAGCACGTTATTCATTTCGGACGTTGCGAATACAGCTCTCCTGTTGATTTCAAAGCTGGCGATCTGACAGACACAGAGAATGTGAATGTCAACAGTATGACGCGCAGTGACAGCCAAACGACTTATGCGACCCGTATCTACGCTTTCGGCTCTACACACAATATCCCTTCCAGCTATCGGAAAGAATTGATATTTGACGTGAAAGAGGTTAATGGGCGTAATATATCCGATACGTCAAGGCCGCTCAAAAACAGCTATTTCCCTCTTAGTTCTAAGATAGAGAATAAAGTTAAGTTGACATTCCCCGAAAATGCCGCCTATGTATTTGAAAATGTACCTGTAAATGAGACAAATTTAGCTGATGTAGTCAAAAAGACAAATATCGGGACTCTGGAAAAGGGTAATTATGAGTTTAATATTACTCATATAAAGTATTCGACTATCATGTCATCCGGGGTAAGGTTTAACGGGATATTCAGATTATGGGTATCATTAAACTATACTGTAAATTCCGCACCGGAAACTATCACCCTGTTAAATGAGCAGGTTAATGCAACCGCACCGGTAGGTACTGAAGAAATTCTCGAAATAAAAGATAAACTTGTAAGTTTCAATCTTCCTTCACAGGCTTCAAACTGTTCTATAGACGTTGGGGTTAGTGTTTGGTATATAACTTCAACAAGTAGTGCTATAATCAACTTCCTGTTAAAAGAAGAAGATATAAAGTACGGTAATAATGGTAATTCTGTCTCTGTAACATTCCTTACAGGTGCAAATGCCGGACAGACTTTCCAAGCGATTTATAATCCGACATTCTTGTCTGGAGATAACTCAAACGTTATCCAGCTACCGGAAGGTGTAACAGCCTCTTCAGGTAACCGGTACACCATTAATAACATCATAGGCGGTAAAGTGCCCGATAACTACTTTAACAAGGACGACAAAGAAATGACTCTTAACGGAGTTGTTCAGAAACGTCTTATGCTCCCGGAGGGTATTTCTTATGTGGATGCCTATAGATACAGCCCGACCGGTGAACGTATCAACATCGGAGATGAACGCTACGACGATCCGGATAACGTGGAAATGCCGGAAGAGGAAGCTATTGAAGAGATTGTTATATTTGAGGATGAATATCCCCAATACAATGGAACCATATCCAGTGTCAGTCACGATGATAAGGTAGACGATAGTGATAAAGAATATCGGATTTACAGCTTCAAAGATACGGGACTGAAGAACTTTACAGAAGATTTCAGGCTAGATGGTGAAGAACTTCACATGATATTCCAGACTGGAAAGCTTGCCGGGATGGACTTTGCTATTAATATTGTAGAGAGTGACAGCACCGGAACAACCTTCGAAATTGTCCGCAATGAGGATTACGGTCGCTTTCTACCGGATGATGTTCTTTATCCGCAAGCCACACATATAGAAGACGGTGAAGAAGTTCCCGCAGACACATATATTCTTTACGGTTTTGATACTGCATACATCTCCGAACAGATGTTGCCGGACGCAGAGCAGAATCTACTCAAAAAGGCAAAGGAATACGTAAAGAAATCCATGATTGACCCGTCTACCTACGATTGTGAGATGGATGCTGATTTCATCTACAATAAGGGTAATATTCGTACATACGAAGTCGGGGCTAAGGTCAACCTGATAAATAAGGCGTTTTTCCAGGAAGGCAGACAATCAAGAATAATCGGTTTCGAGTGGCCGCTGGATTTTCCTTACGATCATCCTATTTATACAGTCGGTGAGACAGCTTCATATTCCCGTATCGGTGAGATAGAGAGCAAGCTTGATTCCCTCACTTACAAGGGACAAACCTATTCCGGTTCTACTGTTGGAGGCGGTGGGACCAGTGTATACATCATTGGCGTAAATAATAAAACTCTTCCCTCTGACAGAAACGTGTTTTCATCCAAGAAATCTCTTGCCACTTTCCTGAACAAAACCCAGGAAGAAACAATGGAGTTTCTTATCAAGCTGTTAGGCGGTGTTATTACCGACAATATAGAATCACAAGGCTTCATCTCCGGTGCGCTTGGTTCAGGTTTTCTCGTCAAACGCGATCCGAAAACCGGACGGTCATATATTGAGGTTGATGAAATTTACGTTCGTCTGAAAGCCGTTTTTGACAGTCTGGAAATCCGGCATACTACGCATGTTGGCGGGCAACAGATACTGTCTCCTGCCGGAATGACGTGTATTCGTGTCGAAGAGTACGATACCTACTACCGTTGTTTTATGAAAGCAGACGATGGAAGTAAAGCCGTCCTGAATTTATTTGCAGAAGGAGATCAGGCGCAATGCCGCGACATGAATATCAAGGAAGGTATTTATGAAAACATCAGCAATCAGTATTATTGGCGTTTAGTAGTTGGCGTTGGAGATGATTATATAGACTTGAGTAAAGATGATTGCGATACAGGGAGCACTATCCCGGCAGTAGGTGACAGTATCTGCCAGTTAGGGAACCGTACTAACAGGAACAGACAAAACGCAATCGTATTATCCACTGTCGGGGTTGACGCTCCGTCTTTCAAACAATACGCGGGTATTGACTCTTATTCCCTTGAAGGTAAAGAAGTCACAACGCTTTCCCCTGATGGTAATAAACTGACGGGTGTAATGCACATTGAAGGAGGTTCTACCGGTGCGGGTAACCTGTCCGACCTTCCTGATGAGATACAGGAAGCCGTGCAGGTGGGTTCCGTCAATCTTATAGTTAACTCCGGCTTTACCGGTAATTACGAGAGTGAGAATTTGGAACCTGACAGTATGCTGTCTCCTGATTCAGAGATGTATAACAACCCCTTGAATAGCTGGACGGGTAATGCCACTGTTTTGGAAGATGATAAATCATCTTCCGGATGTTCTGCTGAAATAGGCGCTATCTCCCAAAACATAAAGGGAATGATCCCGGGTGAGAAGTACGTATTTTCTTTTCGTGCCAAGGGGACGGACATTACTGTAGCGATGGGTACTTTTAGTTTATCCCAACCACTAACCGGAGGGCTTGAAAAATATATTGTCAAGTTTACCTTCTCTGGTGAAAGTACCCTGTTATTATCCGGTACCGCCGTAATATGCGATTTGAAACTGGAAAGGGGTACTGTCCCCACGGACTGGACACTTTCACCTTATGATAATGAAAAGTTCTATGCTAAGTTCCAAAGTCTATCATATCTGACATCGGCAATCAAGGACGGTTCCGTAGATGTGCTGGGTGGCCTTATTTTAGCTAGTATGCTCCAGTTAGGTAATCATAAAGACGGTAAGATGCAAAAGGTGACATCTGGCATATCCGGTATTTATAATGACGATAACGATGTAGCGCAATGGGGAGGCGGCACTTTTGAACAGGCTATCCGTGCGGTTATGATGTTTAAGGATAACCCTTCTTACCAACCCGGCGAGGATGAATTGAAAAGCATCGCCAAGTTCGTTGTAACACATGGGGGACGTTCCATTCTGAATGATGTCATTGTAAGGGGGTATATCTATGCTCTTGGAGGTGTCTTTTCTGGAAAGGTCTCTATTGCGGATGAGAAGATTCTTTTGAATGAAGACGGAACAGGGCATTTAGCTGACGGTAAATTATCATGGGATTTGGACGGGTTGTCTGTTACAGGAGCAATCCAAACACCTTACAGAGAATGGGTGATTGACCAATCATCTAAATACACATTAGATATAGATAAGCATCGATATGTATTCGTATATTACAGAAAACCTATTTATAATAAAGATTATATTAGTAGAATTAACTTACCGGATGTGGTAGAAGGGCGAAATGGTTCAGAAATTAGAATTTTTACATCCCACGAACGCTTTACGCAGGATACCGAACCGGTATATATTCAATATGGCCTTCCAATTTGGTTTCCCGGTTACAATTATTATAAAGATCCGCCGTTACGTACTCTATTATTAAAAGGGAAAGAAGCGGTTTTTAGATGTATGAGTTTTGGTGGCGCTGTTGGATGGTGGCTCCAAAATTATAACGACTTTACTGATGAAGAACTTAATCCTGTAGAATTTGAACCATGGAACTGAATGAAATAAAAAAGACGGCTAGTTGGGGGCAAGTTGCTACCTCTATAAATGAGAACTATCAGAAGATTGACTCAGAGGTTACTAAGCTCAAATATACGACTAACAAATGCAAGGGACTGCATGCGACCGGCGATTCTTTAAAGGCTGCATTTCCTGAACCGCTGGACGGCGATTGGGCTATTGTGGGTAAAACAGTTCCCGGTCCTATTTGGGCAGCAACGGGTGGTATATGGTCTAATACCGGTACAACAGGCGGAGGTGGTACGATTGATGTTGCGGGATATGCTACTTCGGAACAATTGGATGCGGTAAATAAGAAGGCTGGTGAAGCTCTGGCATCTGCAAAGGAAGCAAAGGAGCAGATCACAAAAATAACTCCCGTATTCTTGTCTGAATCCGACTACGAGAATTTACCGGTTAAAGACCCTGAAGTAACCTACATGGTTTATGAGGAGGAATAGTCTATGATCTACAAGGATGGCAAGGAGATAGTTTCGATCTTTAAAGATAGCCGTACCATTTCTGCAGTTTACAAAGGCTCCAAGCTGGTGTGGCAGGCAATCCGTAGCTGTTTTGGTTCCGGTTTCTGGGTAAATGTAAAACCGTGGTTAGATAATGAAGGTTGGAAAAATAAATAGCACTATTATGGCAAAGAAAATATATGATGAAAAAATAAGCAAGTCCACTGACTGGGGCGGTGATGAATCTACTGGCGGTCTTCCCGTTGCCGGAGGACGTATTCAGGAGTATCTGAAGGAGCAGCTGGACGGCAAGGCGGGTATCTTCCACTATGATACAAGTAATAACCGTTACCTGGTATTCGCTGATGCCGATACCCGTGACGAATACCTCGCTGATCCGACAAAAACGGGGTTGTTGCTCGGAACCTTTGACGCACCTTTTAATTATAGTGCGGAGATAACCCTTTCTTCCCCTGCCTACAAGGCAATACTGTCAGGCACGAAGAACAACTACATAGACTTTACGTTCGATACGAAAAACAAGTCCGGTCAAAGCGTGGGCGAGGATGTGGTTGCCACCTATACCTTTATCCGCAACGGTGTAAAGAAGACTGTTACGGAACGTTACCGCTACGGCACGGCTGTTCACTTTGGTATTGATGACTACATTGAAACGGGCACGAATAACATCATGGTCGGTATCGTGGGGCAGAATACCCTTGCTGCCACTACAGTAGGTATCACCTACCAGGTAATAGACTTACAGCTGTCCGGCAATTACGATGTGTCAGCCCACTATAACCTGATGGAGAACCCGGCGGCAACCGCCGCCATCCCTTACCGGATCAGCGGTTACGGCACGAAAGTAATGGAATGGTATCTGGACGGTGTTCTGCTTGACTATGTTAAGGTAGAGGACGAGATCGTAGACGTATCGACATCCCGTACCAAGTATATTTCTCTGTCTAATTTGAATCAGGGCAGACACAGCCTGCAACTGCGTGCATACACCATGCTTGACGGTGAGAAGTTCTACTCGGATACCATCTACTACGACCTGATTGTTTATACCGGTGCGAACCGTGAACCGATAATCGGAGTATCCGCTATTATCCCTTCCGGATATGATATCATCAAAGAGGGTGACTTGCAACTCTACGGTATTCAGCAGTATATCCCCTACATGCTTGATTTCTCCGTGTATAATCCTTCGGGTTCCGTGAGTACCGACGCTGTTGTATCGGTTGACAGCAAGGCGGAAAGCACCCTTGCCACGCACAACAACGAAGTGGTGAATTACTCGCTGCGCCCGCTTGATTACGGCTTGAAATCACTGACCATAACTGCCGGGAATACGGTATACACCATCGGGATGAATATTGAGAAGTCATCTACTTCGCTGGAAGAGATCAGGGACGGTCTGGTACTCGACCTGTCGGCTATCGGCAAGTCCAACAATGACGCCAACCGTCAGGAATGGGTGTACGGTCTGTTCTCCGCTTCCTTCTCCGGTTTCTACTGGAACCGGGCAAACGGCTGGGTAAACAACAGGCTGCTTATCACGGGCGGTGCGGCTGTTGACGTGAATATAGCCCCCTTTACGCCTGATCCGACAATAACGGGGCGTACACTGGAATTTGAATTTGCCACCCGTAACGTGCTCGACGATGACGCTGTGATCTGCGACTTGCGTAATGAAGCCGGAACAGGTCTGCTGATTACCGCCTCGGAAGCTTCACTGACATCTGCCGGAGGAAGCCGTGTGGCGAAAAGGTTCAATTCGGGTGAGAACAAACGTATCTCCTTTGTGATTAACCCCAAGAACGGTGTGACCAACAAGGGGCTGGTCTTCATTTACGTTGACGGCATCAGCTCCGGTTCGGTGAACTATTCAGGGACTGACAATTTCCTGAACGCCAAAACGATGAGAATAGGCGGTACAGGCAAATGCGATGTTGAACTCAAATCGCTCCGCTTTTATAATTCCCCCCTTGACGCTGACCAGATACTGAACAACTTCATTCTCTACCGTGATACTCCGGAAGAGTTGTTAAGCCTTTACGACCGCAATAATATCTACGAGGACGGAACCCGGAATTTCTCCGTAGACAAGCTGGCTGCCCAATGCCCGGTGTTTATCTTTACGGGTGATATCCCAGCCTTGGAGAATACCACCGACAAGAACAAGGCAATTTATGTGGATGTGGAGTATATCAACATGCAGGAAACATGGCGGTCTTTCACCGGGAAAGCCATCCGCCTTACTCCCCAGGGAACCTCTTCTATGGGATTCCCCAAAAAGAATCTTAGACCTTATACCGGCTATGGTGAAGTATGGGATAATATGGGCAAGATTATGGTTGACGGTCTTTATGCTTTCAAAGAAGGTGCGCAGCCTGTGAATGTATGGTGTTTGAAAGCGGACTACGCGGAAAGCTCCGGTACTCACAATACGGGTATTGCCCGGTTGTGGAATGAAGTGATGTACAATGCGCAGGTGAATGGTGAATATGTACTCCGTACTGAAGCCCAAAAGGCAGCGTTAGCCAACAATTATCCTTATGATGTCCGTACGACGGTGGACGGCTTCCCGTGTAACGTGTTCTACCGTCTGACGCCTGACAGCGAGCTGATCTACATGGGCAAATACAACTTCAACAATGACAAGTCAACGGAAAGCGTATTCGGCTTCCGTGATATTCCGGGCTTTGACAACAGCCGTATGCAGTGCTGGGAAGTGCTGAATAACGGTAATCACCTGGCATTGTTCCAAGACGTTGATAATTTCGATGCTGAATGGAAAGAAGCTTATGAAGCCCGATACCCGGACAAGTCAACGAATGTGGCGGACCTGAAAGCGTTCTCCGAATGGGTTGTTTCCACAAAGGATAACGTAGAGAAATTCAAGGCGGAGAAATGGGATCACCTGGATGTGTACAAGACAGCCGCCTATTATATCTACCTGATGCGCTTTGCGGCTGTTGACCAGCCTGTGAAGAATGCCATGCTGACATCGGAAGACGGTGAGCACTTCTTCTTTATCAATTACGACAATGATACTATTAACGCTCTGCGTAACGACGGACCTTTGAAGTATGCTCCGGATATAGACCGCCAGACAATTGATACTGACTATACGGAACTGGTATACGCCTTTGCGGGTCATGACTCGACGCTTTGGAACAACCTTGAAGCGGACGATGAGTTTATGCGGATTGTCTCCGAGGTTGACAATGCCTTGTACATTGCCGGGCTGACTTATGAAAAGACGGTTGACATGTTCGACAACAAGCAGGCGTCCAAGTGGTGTGAACGTATCTACAATCAGGATGCGCAGTATAAATACATCGGTCCGTACACTGATTCGGGCATCAATAACCTTTTCATGTTGCAGGGTTCACGTTCCTCACACCGTAAATGGTGGCTGGGCAGACGGTTCGACCTGTATGACAGCAAGTTCGTTTCCGGGGCGTACAAGGCAAAATCCATAGAGTTCAAGGCTGCGAACGCTCCTGCGGGGCTGACGTTCAGCGTTACGTCCGGTAACAAGCTGTATTACGGCTATGGTATTAACAATGTAGCCGTAGAGACGGGTATTCACCTGAATCCGGGTGAAAGCACCACGTTTACTTCCAGGCAGGTAATCAATGTGGGTGACCCGGTACGCATCTATTCCGCTCCCAATGTTCAGGAACTGGACCTGCATAACTTCATCCCTTACCTGTCTACCGTGAACATAGCGGGGGTGTACGGTCAGGAAACGGGCACCAAGTTGAAGAAACTGGTTCTCGGTGTTGATACGGCGGGTGACACGAGACGTAATACGTCCTTGTCTGTGATTTCCGGTCTTTCCAGTGCAAGGCAACTGGAATACCTCGATATTTCCGGTTACAAGGGTATAACGGGTATTGAATTGTCGGATCATATCTATTTGCGTACGTTCAAGGCTTTTGAATCCGGCTTGACGGGTCTTTCATTGTCTGACTCGTTAATCTCCACACTGGAGCTCCCGGCATCCTTGCAGACTTTGCAGCTTGACAGTCTGGAGTATCTGACTTCCGGGCTTAAAGTATCCGCGGGCGGAAGAAGCCTGAACAGCATTCTTATTAGAAACTGCTCGAAGTTTGACAGCAAATCCTTTATATTCACCTGGAATAATATTCGTGATACCGAGGATTCCTTGTGCAGCGTTAGAATCGAGGGTGTCAACTGGACGGGCGTCAATGTTGGGGACCTGCTGAAATTGGCTGCCATCCGGAAGAATGGCGGTAATCTGACGCTGAAGGGCAGGATCAGGTTGAATGAGGTAAATGAAAGCCAGCTGACTGAATTGTTATCCATATTCGGGAATGATGTTACCAATCCGGATAATGAGTTATACATTAGTGCTCCGGATGGAATATTTCTCACAGGCCCCACAGAAGTCTATCGTGGTGATTCTGCCGAATACAAGGCATCTGTATTTTCTGAACATGTGGGAAGAGTAGAATATTATCTTACGTCTTCACCCGGAGGTGCAGAATCCCAGACTTTAAGCAATGTTACTATTGATAAGAATACCGGTTATTTAGCGTCAAATGAAACATCTTTTACTAACTCAACAACATTATATGTCAAAGCCAGACATTTCCCAACGCAGGGGGCAAATGTATCGAAAGAATTAAAGGTGCTTGTTCGTCCCAGAATATACCCTACGTCTGGTAACTTATTGGGCAACACCTCTCTGAATGGCATTGGTAATTATACATATACTCTTGAAACTACTCCGGTGAATGAAAACGGGCATTATAGAATTGAGTGGGAGGTATCTGGTGAAGCTGTTGATTCGGGATATGTTGAATTGAAAGAAGGTATTGGCAGGTTATGTACTGTCACTGTCAAGTCTGTTCCGGTAGACTTGATTACATTCAATATAAAAGCAAAAATGATAAGGGAATGGGATAATAATAATTTCTTAAATGTAACGAAGGATATTCATTTACTGATTCCTGGAGTTATCATGACGGCTACAAGTAACCCGGAAGTCTTCACTATTTGCCGTTACAATGGTTGGGCAGCAAATGAAAGTTTCATGACTGAAATCGAAGCGGCAAGTGTTGGTACTATAGGTACTGCGTTTAAAAATAGCAGAATGAAAAGTTTCGGTGAATTTCAGTATTTTACTGGGATAACCGAAATACCCAAGGATGCGTTTAACTACTGCACTCTTCTGGAATCTATCCTTTTACCGGACACTGTTAAATCTATTGGCAGCAGCGCATTTTTTAATTGCCTTAAATTAAAAGAAATAGTTATACCAGAGGGAGTTACTACTATTGGGTCCAGCGCATTTGCATTATGTAGTGTTCTTGAAAAAGCGAACATTCCGGTATTGGTTACTGCGATCACTAATAATCTTTTCCAAGAATGTAAAAAACTAAGCAATATAAATTTCCCTGCTAATTTGGAGTCTATCGGCAGCAGTGCATTTTCAAATACTGGACTTGAAAATGTAGTATTACCAGAATATCTTGCAACTTTACATGGAACCGCTTTTGGCAATTGTTCAAAATTAAAAAGTATTTATATAGGAGAGAATGTATCTTCGATTAATGGCGCAGTGCTTCGAAATTGCCCCGAATTACAGGGAATAACAATCTCTGCAAAAAATGACATGTTTAAGGTGGAGGATGGAGTTATGTTTTCTCAAAATACATTATTAAAGTATTTACCTACAAAAGAAGAGCTAGAATATACTATACCTTCTATTATTAGAACTATTAATACTTATGCTTTTGAGAAAGCAAAACTTGAAAAAATAGATTTAAGTGAAATTCTATCTATCGACGCATCTGCGTTTAGCGGTTGCGTTAAATTAGAAAAAATAACCATCCACTCAAACGTTGCTCCTGCATTAGGCGCATCTGTTTTTGGACAATCTACTGATACCTATATCGGTGTATCTAATCCTCCTGGAACCAATATCCTCTATGTTCCTGAAGGTGCAACCGGCTATGATGAGGGGCAATGGTTAGACCCGTTGCAGGCGGAAGATAAATGTAATTTCACAATCAGTTATACTTTATAATATGTATGTAAAAGGAAATACGGTGTATGCAGATGCTTATAAGTATCTCAAACACAAGGAAAGAAATATAGTTGCGTTATCCATTAAGGGTAATCCGGATGACTATGAAGAGGTGTCGATGGATATGCCTCTTGAAGTCAAGGTTAACGGCAATATGATAAGCTGGAATAAGGGGATGTTCATGAAGAATGTCTCCGGCCTTTCCTACGAAGGGATTAAATCAACTATCATCAAGTCCAGATACAGTTATGATGACCAGATTGCCATAATGCTGAATAAGGATGAAAGCGAAGAGAAGAGAATGTATTTTGATAAGATGCAGCAGTGGAGGGAATTTGCTGCGGGTCTAACAAAGGCCGCTCTGCTCGTCACGAGTTAACGACCTTTTTACACAAACAAAACAAACAATAAAAGTACAATATTTTATTTGTGTGTAGTACAAAGGTAGTATTAATATTTAGATAGAGAAATAAAATGAGTTTAAATGAATGGTTAACGATGTTAGGGGCTGTAGGTGGCACTTCTACTATAACTTGGTTTGTTACATTTTGGGTGAATCGAAAGACGAACGCTCGTAAAGAGGATGCTTCGGCTGATGGCATGGAGATACAGAACCTTTTGAGTATAATCACTGCCCAGTCAACACAGATTGACAACCAAGAGAAGAGAATGGGTGTAAGGGATACCAAAGTAGATTTCCTGTATTCTGAAAATAACAAGCTACGCTCCGATCAGCTTGAATTGATACGTGAAAAGCATGAACTGGAACTCCGGCTCAAAGAGGCTGAATTAAAGAAGTGTGATGTTCGCGGATGCGCTAACCGGCAGCCGCCAAGTGATTATTAATTTAAAGAATATGTTATGAAAGTACTAATTGACAACGGCCATGGCGAAAATACGCCTGGCAAACGTTCCCCGGATGGAAGATTGAGAGAGTGGGCGTATACCAGAGAAATTGCCGATATGGTGGTTTATGGGCTGCGTAAACGAGGTATTGATGCGGAACGCATCGTTAAAGAAGATTCGGATGTCCCTTTGTCTGAACGATGCAGGCGGGCGAATGAATATAAGGCTTCCGAAGTGATTCTAGTTTCTATTCATTGTAATGCTGCAGGAAACGGTGCAAACTGGATGAATGCAAAAGGATGGAGTGTGTTTGTATCGAATAACGCTTCGAGTAATAGCAAAAAGTTAGCTGAATCTTTGGCACAAGTAGCAGAATGTATTCCTGTGCCGGTTCGTAAGCCGATGCCCGGACAACTGTATTGGCAACAGAACCTTGCCATCTGTCGGGATTCTAATTGTCCGGCCATCCTAACTGAAAACTTCTTCCAGGATAACAAGGACGACGTAGACTTCCTTTTGTCTCGGGAGGGTAAAGATGCAGTTGCTCGGATACACATTGAAGGAATTATTAAGTATCTTGGCTTATGAAGTGGCTACCGTGGATATTAGTTGGATTACTGGCCGGGGCACTAATATGGATGTGGTACCGACCGGTCGAATCTCTTCCCGCAGAGATAAAAACCGAGACTAAGATAAAGACGGTTGTCAAGGTTGACACGCTACTGATTTCTTCACCTATGGCTCCTTTGCTGATCTTCCGGTTAGCAGATACCATGCATATAGGTGACATGGTGGTTCAACGTGAGCAGGCTTACTATGAAGATAGTCTTTATAGAGCATGGGTGTCCGGCTATCGTCCGAGACTGGATAGTTTACAGGTATTTCCTAAGACTGTGTATCAAACGGTGACGAACGACATCTATCATACTATTATCCCGAAGAAAAAACGATGGGGACTAGGTTTACAGGCTGGATATGGTTATCCGAATGGATGGTATGTAGGGGTTGGGGTAAGTTGCAATTTATTTAATTGGTAATAGTTGATATATAGGTTATTGTAATCTCATCTTAAAATGAAATCCACTCTTTAGTTTATCTTTTCATGTTTAGAAATTGTCTAAATTACATGTTTTTTCCATCGCTTTTTCTATTGACATGATTAATATTAAAAATTAAATAGTTAGCTTTGTCGCAATAAATTATAGCGACAAAGCTAAAATTTGTATGTGTTGTTATAAAATAGAGTGGAAATTATGAGATTTCATTCTATAGAGGTTGGTTTCGAGATGAATTGATTCTATCTTGATTTTTTTTATATTTTATAAAAAAGAGTTTTAGATGCCTAACATGAAATACAAGTCAGAAGAGAACTTTAATGCAGCCAATTTGTTAATCATTAACAATATGTATGCTGCATCAATTCATTGTTCGTACTATTCATGTTTTCAATTATCTAAATATCTACTGAAAACTCTGCACGATATTGATTATGCAGTACAGGAATCAAACTCAAGTGGAAAAGATTCACATTATTATGTGAACAATGAAACTTCAAATAAGATAGATTCTGTTAGTCATATTGCCTATATTGATTATAATAAATTCATTGCTATGCTGAAAAAGCTACGAAGGAAAGCTGATTATTCAGCTGGAGTTATTTCAGAAGAAGAGGCAAAGAAAGCATACCAATGTGCAAATGAAATAAAGACCATATTAAATAATAAATTTACAACATGACTCCAAAAGACTATATTATAGCAAAGATTAATGAATTGCAAGAACTCGGCATTGCCTTATGCGTTAAATACGCATACGAAGAAGCGACAAGCTATCATGTGATAGAAGTCGCTCCGGAGTCCGTACGCCGTGGTAATGAACAGTATATGGAGTGGGAATATTCTATTTGGAAAGAATTTGCAAATTTATTTCCAAATGAAGATTTGCTTATATCAGAAGAAGATGAAACGAATGATATGTCGAGTCTTATATATTCATACAACGGTTTTGATTTTGTCAGTGAGACACGAAAAATGGGAATTTCTTTTATAATGGATTTTGGATTATTATGTAGTGATGTAGATTACTCATTTGCAGCATAAATTATATTATGGAACAAGAAAAGTCAAAGTTTAAATTCGAAGGATATAAAATTATCCATTCTGAACTGAATTTATCTGATTCACCTGCTGGCAGTGAAGAATATAGTATTGGAATTAAAGCTAAAGGGAAAATTCATGGTGAACGTTTCTATTTAACGCTTGATGCCACGGTATTAAGTAAGGATGAAAATATTTCTATTAACGTTATTATGGTTGGTGAATTTGTTTTTAATAATGATGAGATTTCTAAAGATATGTTAGGGGGCTTATTCTGTATAAATGCTCCTGCAATAATGTTTCCTTATATACGTGCTTACATATCCACCCTTACAGCATTATCAGGGATAGATACTGTTATTGTTCCTACATTAAATATGACTTCTTTAGCAAAAGAGTTATCAGAAAATATAACTGGATAATATACATGATAAATATATGTTTTGCCCCGTCTTCCAACGGGGCTTTTTTATGTCCATCCTTGCAACTTTTTTAGAAGATGTTTGTTGTTAAAGTGTAGAAGTGATATTACTTATCTTTTTTGATAGGTGTGCCCCGGATCGAAAGGTTCGGTTTTTTTCATTTATACAAGTTTCGTCTCAAATTATATACTGAAAACTACATAATCAGAGGAAAATTATATAATTACGGAAATAAATTACGCTTTCTTACTATATGCTATTACTAATGAGTCTATAAATAGTTCAGTTGATACATGGAAATCTTTTTTGAAATTGTAAGAGGTAGCTTATTCGGCTACCTCTTTGTTTGTAACCAATTGATAAAAGCAGCCGAATGAGCTGCTTTTCCTCTACCCTTTTATTATCATGATATCCGCCCTCATCTCTATATAGTCCTTGTATTTCTCCGGGTTGCTCACATAGTCAATTACCCTGGTTACGGCAATTTCCGCCTGCCTCTGTTTCACCTTTGTATAGTACCGGATCACTCCCCTACTCTTATCCGAATGACCAAGACAATAATCTATCACTCCGTCAGGGATGCCAAGTTCAGAAGCGAATTGAGCAAAAGTCTTACGAGCAGAATAAAAGCATAATGTCTGCTTAATTCCCAAGTGTTCTTTTAGTTCCCTCATACAAAGGTTGATGTACTTTTGCAAATTAGAGTAGGTATAAGAATAACCTAAATCCAAAAATCCCCTTTTATTTATGTATTTACTGATAATCGCTTTCGCTTCGCTGTGTATAGGGATCGTAATGACTGATTTCCCAGTCTTAGCGTGAACAGTCTTGATTCTTTCAAAAGAAAGTATATCTACCGACAAATCAACGGATAATAAATCTTTCAGGTTGATACCACACAAATAGAAAGAGAGTAGAAACATATCCCGGCCTAGATTCAATCGTTTTCCTTCAACTTCCGCCCTTTGTATTTTCTGAAATTCTTCTATTGAAAGATCGCACTCTTTAGGTTCTGCTGTTGGTATTTTCGTGTACGCAAATGGGTGCACATCCGTTTTCAGAACACCAGATTTTATCAGCTCGTTTATCCGGGCTTTCAGATGGGTTAATCGCAACCCTATATTCCCATTTGCATACCCTTTTTTCATCATCCACTTTTTGAAATGCTCTACCAATAAAGAGTTAATTGCAGGAATAGGAACATCTCCTTCCGCATTAGTAAACACCCGTATAGTCTCTTCATTCATTTTTGCATAGCTTTCTCTCCCCTCTCCCCTAATTTCATTTATTCGTTGTTTCCAAAACTCCAAAAACGAGATATGTGAAGGGCGTTCCTTAGACATAATAATCCGTTTTATCTGAAGTGCAGAAAAATAGTCTATACATTCAATAGAATTAAACTTCTCTTTGTATTGTGAAAACACAAATTCAAGTCTTTTATTCATAATATTCGCGTCCTTCCGATAAGCGACTTTGCCGTTGTCGAACTCTGCAATATCATCTAACAGAAACTCTGTTTTGATATAAGCACGTTCTTTCTTTTGGGAGATACAGACTAAGATGGGAAGCCTGCCATCCTGTTCCTTAATGGAACTTAAAATTGTTAATCTGATTGTTGCCATAATCGAATAATCAAAACACAATTCTACTATACAATTTTGTGCAAATATATACGCAGATTTATGTTTTTTTTATTCAGAATTGAATTTCCAGAAAAGAGAAACGCTGATTAAACAATTAATAATCAGCGTTTTATTTGAGAGCCGCTAGCCAGACTTGAACTGGCGACCTACGCGTTACGAATGCGTTGCTCTACCAACTGAGCTATAGCGGCGTTTGTCTCTCGTTTACGGCGTGCAAAATTACAGCTTTATTTGAGAAAACAAAAAGAATCCGATTATTTTTTGAGCTTAATTTTTAAATCAACTTTTGTTGACGTAATCTAAAACTTTTCTTTGTGCTCAAATTTCCCGTCCTCGGTATAATATTTCCATGTACCTTTCGGTTTATTATTTGCATACTTTCCACGAAGTTTCAATGTACCATCTTCATAATATTCACGGTAACGACCATGACGTTTCCCTTCTTTTACTTCCGCTTCACTCTTCAACGCTCCTTCCGGGTAAAACTCCCGCAAAACATTCCCTTCAAACTTTTCGACATAGAAGCGTTTCAATTCGCTCATCTGCTCTTTCTCGGTTTCAGCATCTTCATTCATTTCCTTATCATCTTCATCAGTAGCAATAGCAACGGCAACCTCTTCCGGTTGATATGGGCTATAATCCATCACATACTGCAAAGAAGCCGACTGATCCTCTCCTATAATCTGCATAGTCCAGTAAGGGAATGAATACAAAACGTCTTTGTTTGATTGTATTTCATTCCATGTGGCAGGATTCATCATCGGTTTCAACTGGGAATAAAACTTGCGCACATCTGTATATAAGAAAATAGTAGAACTTGATTTTAAATATGACAGTGCATTTTCAAAACCCGGATTATTTTTCAATAAATTCTTCTGCTCGTAATCTTCTACAAAAGAAAGTAAAGAAGCGGCTTTATTACTAAAAACGACATAATCGTCAACATAAGTATAGTATGGCTTCTCAAATTTATCAAATAGCTTTCCAAAGAACAAGCGGAAAAAGCCTTTCATCTCGACATAATTAATCTCGAAATCCTTATAATTAGCAGTCTTAATCTTAACCGGAGTACGTCGCTTAATCTTCTTTTCAATGAATTCCATGTTCTTACGGGCATCTTTAATACTTTTAGCCCTGATAGCCAGAATCAGTTCGGGATCATGCCCTAACAAACCAGGTTCGGATTGGGTAATAGCAAACTCTCCTGACATCCAACTCAAAAAGTTTTCTTCTAAAGATATACCGAATAACCCTTCTATCTTTTTCC
>OGXV01000761.1_pt1 | contig 20367 bp, 8 predicted proteins | sample 1576391 | NCBI WGS metagenome assembly OGXV01 (sample SAMEA3541586, study PRJEB24748) | human gut metagenome | biome: human gut; feature: human-associated habitat; material: faeces | place: China | collected 2012 | reverse complement strand
GACTCGACAGAACATTCGGTCGTTCTGCCGGGTTCCTTGGCTGAAAACAAATTGGGGGTAGCGGTTAGGGATTCTGCGGTGAATAAGTTGTCAGAGGAATTTCATTATGAGGGGAAAGCGGCTTTTACAAAAGAAATTGAGATTCCCGAAAATTGGGAGAGTAAACCTCTGGAATTGTATATGGAGCGCACTAAATATTCTATGCTTTATGTGAATGATTCTTTAGTCGGAACTCAATCAAGTGTGTCTGCTCCGCATAAATATGTTTTAAAGAATGGGTTGAGTAAAGGTAAGCATCAGTTGAAGATTGTGGTGGATAACACAAAATCTCTTTTACCGTTAGGAGGATCGCATGCCTATTCAGAGCATACTCAGACAAACTGGAATGGTATATTGGGAAAATTCTATTTAAGACGCTTGCACGAGGTGGATGTTCGTTGCATGCGAATTGACGCTTCCCTTCATGGCGATTGTGTTCTGACAGTGGATTTGCTAAAGAATACTTTTCAAACTAAAAAGGAACTTTTTAAGTTGACTGTTCGCGACCATTCAGGAAATCTATGTGTTCATAAGGAATTCTCGATGGATGTTGACCAGGATACTGAGACTTTGCATTTGGATTTTAAAATAGAGAATCCTCAGTTATGGGATGAATATAATCCATATTTATATAGTTTGTCGTTGGAAAGTGAAACAGGTATAAGCCGGAAACAGAGTTTTGGTATCCGTGATTTTCGTTCGGTGGACGGCAGATTGATGAACAATGACCGTGTTGTCTTTTTAAGGGGCAAGCATGAAGGTGGGGTTTTCCCTTTGACCGGTTACCCGAGTATGGAAAAAGCGGATTGGCTGAAATACCTTTCCACCGTCCAATCTTATGGCATCAATCATGTCCGCTGTCATTCATGGACTCCTCCTTCAGCTGCTTTTGAAGCAGCCGATGAACTTGGCGTCTTTTTGCAGGTGGAGTTACCATTGTGGGGAAAATATAGGGCAAACGATACGGCTTTAGTGGACTATATGAAAGCTGAAGGAGAAAAAATCATGGAGGCGTACGGCAATCACCCTTCTTTTGTGATGTTTGCGTTAGGAAATGAACTGTCCGGAGATACCCTTGCGATGGCATCGGTTGTGGATTATCTGAAAGACATTGATAAGAGGCATCTGTATGCTATGGGGTCAAACAATTTTTTCTGGGATACACGCACCTATGATTGCGAAGACTTCTTTGTCTCTATGAGAAATGGAAAGGCGCAGCCTGATTGTATGACTGATCTTAGAGGTAGCTTTTCATTTGCTAATGCGGATAACGGGGGAATAATAAACAGTAAGCTGCCCAATACCCAAAGAGATTTTTCGAAAGCTGTCCAAGGATTGTGCAAGCCCGTTATTGGTCATGAAACAGGGCAATATCAAGTATATCCTGATTTTAAGGAAATGCCTCTATACAAAGGAGTACTTAAACCATTGAATTTTGAAGTAATAAAGAAGAGGTTAGAGGAGAAGGGGCTGCTGGAGAAAAGTGAAGACTTTTTAAAAGCTTCCGGTGCTCTGAGTGTACTGTGTTATCGTGAGGAAATAGAGATGGCATTGCGTACAAAGAATTTTGATGGTTTTCAACTACTTGATTTGCAGGATTATCCGGGGCAAGGAACTGCTTTAGTGGGCATTTTAAATGCTTTTATGGGAACGAAGAATCTGATAACCCCTGAGCAGTGGAGGAGATTCTGCAATGACATTGTTCCGTTAACACGTTTTTCCAAGTTTTGTTGGAGTTCCGATGAGGTGCTATCTGTGGATGTGGATATTGCCCATTATGGAAAGCAGGATCTTCCAAGGCAAACCGTATCTTGCGCATTGGTGACGGAAAATGAGGATGTGTTGTATAAAAAGTCGTTTACAATGGATTTAAAGCAAGGAGAAGTAAACAGGATAGGTTCGTTGCGGATTCCTTTATCTGATTTCTCATTGTCAAACCAGAAACTTTCTCTTCATGTGGAATTGGAGAATACAGATTATAAGAATTCGTGGGATTTGTGGACTTATAGTCAAAAAAGGGATGTGGAAGAAGGAACGGTAAAAGGAATATGTGTGACAAGGGATGCTGCTCGCTTTAATGAATGTGTGAAAAAGAAATCGAAAGTATTGTATATCCCAAGGCATGAGGACATCATTAAGAACTCTGTAGGAGGGTTATTTATAACGGATTTCTGGAATTATAAATCTTTTAGAAGAACTGCCCAAAGAATGGGTAAAGTGCCGTCTCCCGGAACTTTTGGATTATTGATTAATTCGGAACATCCTATTTTTAATTTGTTTCCGACAGATTTTCATACGAATTGGCAATGGTGGAATTTGGTTATTAATTCTAGGCCAATGATTCTGGATGATTATGAGAGAGAATATAGTCCTATTGTTCAGGTTGTGGATAATTGGGATAGAAATCATAAATTGGGTTTGATTTACGAGGTACCGGAAAGTGATGGAAATGCTATCATTTGTGCTTCTGATTTGTTTTCGTGTAAAGAAAATGTTGAGGTGAAGGCGTTATTTGAAAGTATTCTTTCGTATTTACAAAACAGATAAGTCACGCATCGTTGATGCAAATGGTAGAATCATTTAAAAGCAGTTTACTCTCACTGCCCTCACTGATGATGTAATTTATTGTTTGATAGAGACTTGGTTGTAGTGATGGCAAAATAACAAAGTGAGAGCACACTGTTCGCTCTCACTTTGTTTTTGGCTGATTTATATCTTAACTGCTTATGTAACAATGTGATAATCCGGATTTGCCATATATGTAGATTCTTTCAGAATTTCGATGTTTTTTAGCTTATCTATCTCTTTTAAGCATCGTATGTGTTTCATTGCAGTCGATTCCATCGCTGTTGAACGTGATGCACACTTGAAGTATCGCTGTTTGTTTTTAAATGGATGAAGCGTTTATTGGTTTTAGATGAGGGATTATTATGTTTTAGGTAAGGGTGGAAAGAGTGTCAACCTGCATTGACGGCTTTGTCAACCTTGGTGAGCGGTTCTGTCAACCTTGGTAAACGGGGCTGTTAACCTTGGTTGACACCCTGTTAATGTTATTGTAAAAGGGCTGATACCTTATGGCTTTTAGGGTAAAACTTTATAGTTTAGATATAATGAACTATATTAATTGAAAAGTAAATATGAAAGATTTATGTAAACTGCTGACTTTTATGTCATTGCTTGTACTTTCCTTTAATGTGCAAGCTGCTGAAGAAAAACTTTTGAATGAAGGTTGGCATTTTGTTTTGAAAGATGTGCCTCAGGCTAAAGAAAAGTTTTTTGATGATAGTGCATGGAGAATATTGAATCTGCCACATGATTGGGCTTTTGAGCAAGGATATTCGGCTGATGGTGCACAAAAAGATAAAGGCGGGTATGCGTGTGGAGGAGTAGGGTGGTATCGTAAGGCCATAAAACTTGATAAAAAGTCAGTTGCGGAAGGGAAGCGTCTGTTTCTTGCGTTTGATGCTGCATATATGAACAGTGAGGTCTGGATAAACGGTCATTATTTGGGAAAAAGACCTTATGGATATATTAGTTTTGAATATGAAATAACTCCTTATGTCATTGACGGGGAGAATATGGTTAGTGTGAGAATAGACAATTCTCTTGAGCCAAGCGCACGCTGGTATCATGGATGTGGAATATATGGTAATGTATATTTGAAGATTACGAATGCAGTTCGGCTGGCTACCGGTTCGGTGTTTGTGACTACACCCATGGTGACATCTGAAAAGGCTGTAGTGAAAGTGATATGTAAACCTGATATGTTGAAGGAATATAAAAAAGTATCGGTTGATTATATTATCCTTTCTCCTGTCGGTAAAAAGGTAGGATTGTTGAAAAATGTAGTATTGAATCAGAAGAAAGCGGTACAGGAAATCACGGTTGATAAGCCTCAATTGTGGGACATTGATACGCCACATCTGTATTCTTTGGTTACAAAATTGAAGATAGACGGGGAAGTTGTAGATGAAACGGTTACCTGTTTCGGCATCCGTCATGTGGAATGGAGAACGGAAACCGGATTTTGGTTGAATGGTAAGAATGTTAAATTGCGCGGGGTATGCGAGCATTTGGAAGGAGGACCGGTGGGAGCGGCATGGACGGAGAATCTAATCCGTTGGAAAGTGAAGCTGCTAAAAGAAATGGGATGTAATTCCATACGTACGGCTCATAATCCTCAATTGCCGGTTTTCTATGATATTTGTGACGAAGAGGGTATGTTGGTAATGGATGAGGTATTTGACGGATGGAGTACTAAAGCCCCGTTTGATTACGGCAATCAGGCTTTTGCTGGATGGTGGGAACGGGATTTGCGCGATTGGGTCCGTCGTGACCGTAATCATCCTTCTGTTATCATATATAGCGTGGGCAATGAAACACGGGGCGATGTGGCATCAGAACTGGTGAAGGTTTGTCATGAGGAAGATGATACCCGATTGGTTACTTCCGGTCATTCGGGCAGCGATTTTATGGACATATTGGGTGTAAATGGTCATTCGGAAAAGAAAAGTTTTATTTTGAATTATAAACCCGGGAAGAAAGCTTTTGTTGGGACAGAAACTCCCCATACATGGCAGGTTAGAGGGTATTACAGGACACAAACATGGTATCGTGACGGCTATCCCAATAAACGGCAGGATCCTTTTGAAATACCGGATTTGTGTGAAACCGAAATCTTTAATTATGATTGGGCACCCGCTTCAAAATGGACGAACCGTAAACAGCATTTTAATTCCTCGTATGACAATGCTGTTGTACGCATAAATGCACGTCAGAATATGGCTTATTTGAGAGATTTGCCTTGGTATTCGGGAAGTTATCGCTGGACGGGATTTGATTATTTGGGAGAAGCCGGCTATGTGCATGGCGGTTGGCCTTTTAGAGCTTTTATGGGAGGAGTTTTGGATATGGCCGGATTTAAAAAAGATCATTTTTATTTATATCAGTCAGAATGGACATCGTCTCCTATGGTACATTTGCTTCCTCATTGGACTCATCCGGATATGAAAAGAGGAACAAAAGTGCCGGTACAGACTTATATTACAGGCGAGGAAGTTGAACTGTTTTTTAATGGCCGTTCTTTGGGGAAACAGCGGAAGGGGACTAAGTGGGAGGATATGGCATGTACATGGATGGTGCCTTGGGAACCCGGTGTAGTGGAAGCTGTCTCTTATAGAAATGGCGAAGAAATAGCCCGTACTTCTCAGAAGACAGTATTTGTTCCGGAAAAGTTAGGTATATGGAAAGAGGAGTCTTGTCTGACAGGCAAGCAGGATGATTTGCATGTTATTACTATCGCCCAACAGAGTACAGATGGTACACTTTATCCTTATGGTGAAAATCGTGTGTATTTCCATTTGAAGGGGAAGGCTAAAGTCTTTTCTGCGGAAAATGGTAATCCCGTAGATGTGGAGGCAAACTGGAATGCGAAGTCTAAATGTACCTTTTGGGGATTGTTGAGAACATTTGTTCGTTGTGACGGAGATAAGAAAGCAGTGTTGCATGCCGGAGCTATATTAGGTGATAAAAGACTTAAAATGAGCTCGGAGGTTGGAATTGATGTATGTGCGATCGAAGTACTTTCGGGTGAACTAAAATCTGGTGTGAAATATGATATTTACTATACTGTTGACGGTACTGAACCGTCTGTCGGCACTATAAAGTATACGAAACCTTTTGCTGTAAAGGATGGAATGACAGTGAAAGCTGTTGTGTTTCTTAAAGGTGTGGAATTGTTTAGGATGGAAGAAAAGTTTGGAAAAGAGGAGGGTATCTATTGGAGTGACGGTTCGGAGAGTAAAACGGAATCTCGTGGCATACAGGCGGAAATGTGTGAGAGTAAAGGAATGAAGGAGTTGGCGATAGCTGTTGGACTTGAAGGAAAATCTTATTTGTCTACGACAGCGGATCGTGCGAGCCTGTCTTTTTATCAGGAGAATGATGGTGGCAACCGGAATGTTTCTTTTGTGGTGGCATTTATGCCAATGACGGAAAATGCTATACTAAGGGTGTTTAATAATGGCAAGGAGGTCGGAAAACGGGTGTTAAAGACAGGTGAACAGGATATTGCCAAATGGCAGGAAGTAACCTTTAAAATACCTTTCTATAGTGGTGCCAATCAAATAGAAGTGGTAGTGGAAGGCGAACCCGGCAATGCGATAGACTGGGTGGATTTGGTTGAATAACAATATAACTCCCGGAGTTCACGATGCATCCTTATCGTCTTCATCCAGTTTTCGCGGAAGCATCCCAAACTCTTTTTTGAAGCATATACTGAAGTACTTCGGGTCATTGAACCCTACAGCGTAGGCGATTTCGGAGATTCGCAAACTTCCTTTTTTCTTCAAAATCTCGTAAGCGGTTTTTAGCCGGTAATCTTTGATGAAGTTTGTTGCTGTCATTCCGGTTAGCGACTTCAATTTCCGGTGCATGGTAGATTTGCTGATTCCCATCATGTCGGTAAGTTTGTTCTGATCAAATTCAGGGTCGGTATAGTTACTGCTGACACACTCCAATACAGATTTTAAGAAGACTTCGTCATGCGTGGTATAGTCCAGTGCCTGTGGGTCAAAGACTGGCTGACTTTTCAAACGTGATATATTTTGTGCTCTGATATTCAATAGATTCGCTATTCTGGCCCGTAATCTGTCTACGGAGAAAGGTTTTGTCAGGTAAGCATCGGCACCTGCTTCATAGGCATTGATGGCATCCGCTTCTTCTACTTTTGCAGTCAGCAAAATGATGGGGATATGATTGAACTCAATATCCTGTTTCACCTTTTGGCATAATTCATACCCGTCCATTTCAGGCATCATGACGTCTGATACTATCAGGCTGATATCTTCTTGTGCCATGACTTCTATCGCCTCTTTGCCATTCGTGGCACTATAAACGTTGTATTGTTTTGAAAGTATATTCTTTAAGAGCATCAGCAAGTCCGGATTATCTTCTACAACGAGCAGATTGTACGGAATTTCATTATTCGGACTTTCTTCTGTAGAAACGGTGGCATGGAGAATCTCGTTCTGCTGTTTGGTCTCATTACATTCTTCATTAGTGTAGTCGGAAGCTGTAATCGGGATTTGCACGGTAAAACACACCCCTTCACCGGGATGGTTATCTACTGTGATTTCTCCCTTATGTAGAGTCACCAGGTCTTTCACCAATGAAAGTCCTATACCAGTGCCTGAGGTCTTGAATTTCCGGAAGTCACCGTCATAAAACCGTTTGAACAAATTCTTCATTGTTTTTTCAGATAAACCGTTACCGTTGTCTCTAACGGCAATGCGGGCATACCTGTTTTCTTGTATATAGGACACTGATACTTCTACAAGTGTTCCTTCCTGATTGTATTTTAAGGCATTAGACAGTAAGTTATACAATATTTTGTCCAGCTTGTCAGAGTCAAAATAGACTTCATCGTTTTGAACTTCACCGTTAAAGGTTATTTCTATTTGTTTCTGCTTCATCAGCGGGCGGAAACTTTCTATATTTTTAGAGATGAATCGCGTCATGTCTTGTTTTGATACTTGTAATTTCAGGTTTCCCGTTTCGGATTTTCTGAACTCCAATATCTGTTGGATCAGTCTGATTAATCGGTTGGTGTTGGTGACAATGACTTCGTATTCCCGTTGGGGAATAAACTTATGGATCTCTTCCATTGCAGCTGCAATGATGGTGATAGGGGTGAAAAGCTCGTGCGTTATGTTCGTGAAGAAGCGCAGCTTTGCTTGGTTGACTTCATCGTTTTTCTCTTTTTCTATTTGCTGAATACGGATTTCAGTCCGAAGTTTCAGTTGCTGCTTGGCGGAATGGTAGATGTACATAATGATCAGTATGGTTAGTAAGGAATAAAGTGTATATGCCCACCACGTTTTCCATAAAGGAGGAATGACTCTGATTTTTAGATTTCGTGTCATTTCATTCCAATTTCCATATTCGTTGGTCGATTTCAATTTGAAGTGATAACTGCCGGCAGGGAGATTGGCATAATGCGCAAAACGTTTGCTTGAAGTAGTATATTGCCATTCTTTGTCATACCCTTCCAGCTTGTATGCATATCTCACTTTGTTGGGAGTGGTAAATACCATTGGGGCAAATTCTATCGTGAAATTAGAATAATTGCATGGGATGTTTACCTGTTCGGAAAAGCCAGGTATCAACGGACTGATTTTCTTTTGCTCGATGGAATCCAAAGAAGAAATGGAATGGTTGTCGAGTTTCAAATCCGTAATAAATACATCGTTACTTTTCTCCGGTGTGTTTATTTCGGAAGGAAAGAAGTGGATATATCCCTGATGGGTACCGAAATATAACTCTCCTTTTTCTGTTCGGGCTACAGCACCGGGTAGAAAAGTATTGTCAGGAAGACCGTTACTCTTATTATAGATTCTGAAACTGGAGTTTTTGAGATTATTGGATGGATAAAACCGAATGAGTCCAATATTACTGCCCATCCACAGGGTGCCTTCTTCATCTTCGATGATACTTGTGATTAAATCTGTGGGAAAATCTGTTACTTGATTGATAGAGATGAACTTATCTTCTTTTTCATTATAGATACATAAGCCACCGCCATCAGTACCCGCCCAGATGTGTTTTTCTCTGTCCTGATACAAGTATTTTATATTGGAGGCGGCAGACAATCCGTTCCGGATATTATATCTTTTTATTTGTTGGGTTTTCAATGTTTCAGGATCAATGATAATACGGATAATTCCGTCGGAAGTAGTTCCCGCCCAAATGGTGTTACTGCTGGATTGGATGAGTGTATTGAAGTCGTTTTTTTCTTTCAGAATTAATATTTCCTGTTGATTGTCAGAATTTTGGTGGTATATGAAACTCTTACCTGCAATCCAGTAGCCGCTGAATTGAGATTCTATAATTTGGTAAACAGCTTGTCGGCGTATAGCGGAATTTTTAACCTTTATGGGAGGCTGATGAGGTTGACAGGGGTTATAAACATATAATCCGTCTTGGGTTCCTAAAAGAATTCGTTCGTTTATGGAAGACTGTACGATAGAATGAATCCGGGTGAAATAGTTGACGTTGGAGTTCCAGTCGATATTCTGATGAAATCTTATTTTTCCAGTTTGAGTGTCTTGGATGGCTAATCCGCTTGTACCGATTCCTGTCCATATCTGTTTATGTTTATCAATGAGCAGACTTCTGATGGTATTAGATTGGAACTGTTGATAAACTTCCTGCATTTTGTTAGTTTGGAAACCTAAATATTTGGTTTTGACATAGCAGATGCCTCCTCCCAAGGTGCCTATCCATAAGTTGCCCTGCTTGTCATTAATCAATGCGTCTACCTCATTAAATGGCAGCGTATTAGGATTACCAGAGGGATATATATTGTTCCATTTTATTTGGTTAGGTTCAGGAGAGACCGGGGTAATACTGATTCCTTTGCGAGTGCCGAGCCACATGGTCTTTGTTTCCGGATTTTCAGTAATTGCATATATATAATTGTCTGAAATATTATTGGTGGGAGATTCAGCAGAAAAAGTAGTCCAACTTAATTTATTCAAGTCATGAGGGTTATGTAACAGCATAATTCCTTTTCCGAAACTGCCTACCCAGATGCGTTGTTTTGAATCTTCAAAAATGACGTGTGCTGAATTATATTCATTCATCTGAGGATACTCGAACCATTGTTTGTCTTTCGTGGAATACCGGTATAATCCGCTTGACCAAGTACCTATCCAAACGTCTCCTCTACTGTCTACAAGCATTCCTCTGACCATTTTATTCAGAACTTTGGTGCATGAATCATTTTCTAACTGATAGTTAAATAGTCCTCTGTCGGTTCCTACCCATATTTCCTGCTCATTGGTTACGATAATATTTGCAATATAGTTCTTTTGAAATTCATTGCATTGGCTTTGTTTTATTTTACCGGTTCTTTTATCTAAAATATTTAGTCCTTCATTGGTGCCAATATACAGATTTTTGTTGCTATCTTCTTGTAAACAAGTGATTCTGTTATGGGTCAGTAAACCGAAATTGTATACATTGGAACGGTATTCAGTAAGCTCATATCCGTCAAATTGATATAATCCTCCGGTGGTGGCAATCCATATAAAACCGTCACTGTCTTGATAAAGCCGTAGAATTTCGTTATTGGGCAAGTTTTCCAAGTGAGATATTTTCTCGAATTGAAAATTGAATAACTCTTCCGAATAAACTGTTTGCCAGAATGCAAATACTGTGAATATGGACAATAACAATATTCTCATAGTATTATAAAAAATATGATGTTTGAAGCAAAGATATACTATATTGGTTGAAATTACTATTAAGCGTACGGAAATTATGTTCATCGGTCGTGATGATAAGTATGTTCGGACGTTCCTGAGCTGTTAATGAACTTATAGAGATGCATATTCTTGTCAGACAGTAAACTTTAGATGAAATAATGTTATTCATTTCATTCCCTTGTTAGTTATTATAGTGCAAAAGTCGCAAAATAACCTCGGTTAAAGGTTGAATATCGTCTCAAAAAGGATGGGAATCGTGTTATCTGTAAACGGAATGTCTCGTCGGATGTGTCTTTGCCTTCATGGCATCTTGCTCTATCTGTTTCAAAGGTATGGCGGAAAAAGTGGTATAAAGCATCAGTAAATGCAGGAAAAGAGCAGAAGAGTAGGGACGATGTCAATCATTTTAATTCTATAGGATTTTGAATAAGTGACCAACTCGTCCCTTGGTCAACCGGGTTTCAGTTTTTCTTCTGTTCTTCTCCGACTTCCTGTTGCAGGCGTTGCATTTCCTGCTTCATCTTTTTGATAACCTCTGCATACTCCTTGTCATTGTAGGCGTTATGGTCTTCTTTCGGATCTTTCAGTAAATCGTAGAATTCCCAGGAAGGTTCGGAGACGTAGTCGGAAGAACCGGTCATATTCAGCGGATCACCATATAGATACATGAGTTTATACCGGTCGGTTCGCACGCCGATGTGTGCCGGACGAATCTTATGTTGGGTCCAGTAGCGATAATAAATGCTTTTTCGCCAGTCTTTGGGTGTTTTCCCCTTCAAGTTGTCGCGGAAGCTCCTGCCTTGAGTGCCTTGAGGGGCATCCACATCGGCAAAGTCGGCCAGTGTAGCTGCGAAATCCACATTCAGAATTAAATCATCCAACCGTTTCCCGGCCGGCAGTTCGCGTGGATACCGAATTACGAAAGGCATACGGGCGGCTTCTTCGTAGAACATGCGTTTGTCATAAAATCCATGTTCGCCCAGAAAATAACCTTGGTCCGCCACGTAAATCACAATTGTGTTGTCGGCAATGCCCATTTCATCAAGTGCGACCAGTAGTTTGCCGATGTTGTCGTCTATGGTGGCTCCGCATCTCAGGTAGTCGCGTATCAGTTTTTGATAGGCGGATTTGCGGGCGGCAGTGGGATGCATTCCTTTGGTACTGAAAGGTAGCTCGGGGTAGCGGCACCACCACTTGTCGGGATCTTCCGAGGCTACTTGCCAGTTACGGGCTATGGTTTCCAGTTTTTGTCCCTCGAAGGTCCTGCCGTTCGTTTCGGGACCCCAGTCCAGCAGGTTCTCCGGTTCGGGAAACACGACTCCGTCATACAAATGTCTCATCCGTTCCGGAAAGTCATACGGCTCGTGGGTGGCTTTGAAGTGGCAGCACATCAGGAAAGGCTGCGTCTTGTCCTGTTCTTTCATCCATGCAATGGCTTTTTCGGTGACTATGTCGGTAGAGAAGCCGCGTACACGTTCGCCGAAGTTCCGGTTGCCCGGCCAGGGGACGTCGCTGTTCTTGAAGGTGGGGTCGCGATATTCGCCCTGGTCGTGGAATACGGAGTAGTAGTCGAACCCTTGCGGTTGCGACTTCAGGTGCCACTTGCCCACCAGCCCTGTGTGGTAGCCGGAAGCTTGCAGTGCAGTGGCTATGGTGGGTAGTGCAGTGTCAAGGGTATCTTCCAGCGTATATACTCCGTTGCGGTGGCTGTATCTGCCGGTCAAGATGGCTGCACGGCTTGGCGTGGAGATGGAGTTGGTGCAGAAACAGTTATCAAGTGTCACGCCTTCCTCCGCCAGGCGGCGGATATTTCGATTTTGAGCATACTCTGCCAGGATTCCTCCATAGATACCCCATGCTTGCGATGTGTGGTCATCACTTAATATGAACAGGATGTTGGGACGTTCGTTTTTTCTTGTCTCCGCTTCCGGGCTGTCGGTGGCAGCCATTCCGGAAGTTGCCATCAGAGGCAGCAGGCCGAGATATAAATATTTTGTATTCATTGATGTTTTTCGCTTTGGTTTAATATTATTTCGCTTACTTCGTTTTTATTCGAAGATATATAAATTTATCAGTTCATCCCAGGTGATTTTATGTCCGTCTTTCCACCATAACGGGGTGTCGATATTACAAAAGTCTTGTTGCTCTTTCAGGCGTTGAATCAACATTTCTTTATATGCGGCGGCTTTTTGGGGCATCGCGTCAGCAAGGTTTGCCATTTCTTTCGGATCCTTCTTCAGGTTGAATAACTGCTCCGTGATTTTACCTTCCACATTGTAGATGATATACTTATAATCATCCTTTACCAGTGCCCGTTGTTGGTTGGAGTATGCCAGGAAGATGTCGTCACGAAGTTTGTCTGTGGTTCCTTCCAACAAAGGTTTTAGAGAAACGCCTGTTACTGAAGCCGGTATTTCGATTCCTACTATGTCGCATAGGGTGGGGTAAAGATCATATAAATAGCATAAGGCATCGGTTTTGAATCCATGTTTTTTACTGCGGGGGTCGATGATTAGCATGGGTACACCCACACTGTGCTCATAGAGGCTTTGTTTGCCCAATAAACCGTTTTGTCCCATCGCCAGGCCGTTGTCCGATGCAAATACAATGACCGTACGTTCTCTTTCGCCCGTGGCGTCCAATGCGTTGAGCACCCGTCCTATCTGTTCGTCTACTTCGCTGACCATTCCGTAATAGAGGGCGAGTTCCTCCTGAAGTTGTTCGCCTGTGCGGGGTGGGGGAAGAATTTGTTCGTCGCGGATAGCCAGTTCGCCATTGTCGAACGGGTGTTGCGGCAGAAAGTTAGTGGGTAGGATGATGTCTTTGGCTTTATATTTCTTTCCGTAGTCCGGCAATTGATTTCGTGGGTCGTGCGGGGAAGTGAATGACACGAATGCCATGAAAGGGTTTTGGGCTTTTGCCGCGGTGCTGAGGAACTCGATTGCCGCATCGGCAAACATTTTTGAAGAAAACTCTTCTCCGATGAAAGACGTCTCTTTATATTGGCCTGTTCTATCGTAATGATGCAGACGGGGAGAGCAGTGTCCGTTCTTTTCGTAAGGATGCATCCCACCGAAGAAGATGTTCTCTCCTGCGGCAAACGAACGGTTGAAGGAGGCATGGTCTGAATGCCATTTGCCGGTAGCAAATGTCTGATAACCGTTGGCTCGTAATTGTTCGGGAAGTGTCACCATACATTCGGGTATCTTCATGCCGTCGCTTTGCACTTCAAATACTCCCCTTCCGGTCATCAGCATGGCACGGCTGGGCATTGACAATGCACCGCAAAGGGCACCGTTGGTGTAAGTGCGGGTAAAAGTGACACCTTCAGCTATTAGGTCGTCGATATTTGGAGTGTACACATTTTTATTCCCTAAGGCTGCGATGGCATCACTTTGCATATCGTCTACCAGCAGGAACAGGATGTTGGGTTTTTCCGTTTCCGGTTGGCATCCGCTCAAGGCCGTCAGGGCGAGTGAGGCGGATAACAGGGTTTTCATTGTTTTCATGGTCGTTCGTTTTTAACTTCTTAATTAAGCCATTAGTATACTTCTATCTCATCCACAAACAGGAAAGGCGGCATTCCGGCGCCAGAGTGTCCGGGCGGCAAGGCTTCAAAACCGTTTGCGGTTACTTTTACGTAGCGTGCCTGCGCTTCATCGAAGTTGAGCTCCAGTGTCTCCCGGCGCTTTCCTTCCATCCGGGCTTCGGGAGCCGGCCAGGTGCGCGAGGCCACTTCGCTGAACTCCTTTCCGTCAATTGACAGTGCAATCCGCACGCTCTCTATCCCCATGATATAGGAACTCATGTCTGTCAGTGACGAGAGGCAAACTTGCTTCACTGTCTGCACGCTTCCCAAGTCTATTACCGCCTGCAACGGATGAGGATTATAGCCCACCCACAACCCGGTGGTGTGGAAAGCTGTACTCCGCACGCCGTCTACCAGTACCGTGCCATTGTTTCCATTATACCTATCTGACGGTTTTGTCAACAACTTTATGTCGGCAAAAGTGGCTTTATTGATTCTGACATCTTTCTCCAGCACATCGCTGTGCAGGCCGGACGGAGTGTAGGCAATGGCTTTCAGGCAGGCATCTGCCGAAACGTAAAACGGAACTGTGTATTTGAGGGACTTGGGAGTGGGAGTGCTGCCATCCAGTGTGTAATAAACGTTTGTGCCTTCGAGGGTCTTCAACGTCACTTCCAGTCGTTGGTTTTTCATATCCGGCCGGTATCCTGCTTCTATTTCAAAGAAGTGAGGGGCATATCTGAAACCGTTTTCACGGTACAGGTCGAGCATTACCGGTAGCCGTTCTAGAAAGTCGAGATAATTTTTCCGTCTGCTTCCGCTCCATGTAACTTCGGCGAAGGCGGCCAGTCGGGGCAGCATTTTATAATCCAGCGTTTTGTTGTCAGGTACGTAAGAAGCCCATAGGCAGGCTTCTGCTCCCAGTATTTTTTCTACGTCTTTGTCTGTCATTTCGGGTGTGACGATCTCCGTACTATAAAGTTTCTGCATCAATACAAGTCCTCCGGTTGCTGCGGGCTCGTTTTCCATATTGCTTGACTGATAGTTGTTCAGGTAGAAATGCCCGTTGGATGAGAAAATGACCGGATGATTTTGTTTGACGGCTTTTACGCCACGTCCCAGTCCTCGCCACGACATGATTACGGTTTCGGGGTCTATATTGTCGGAGAGGACTTCGTCCCAGCCAATCATTTTTTTCCCTAACGATTTCAGATAAAGAGCCACTTGCTTGTTGAACTCGCTCTGTAACAAATCTTCCGCAGACTCTTGTTCCGTATCTTTCAGGCTGTATCGGCGGATGATTCTTTGGCAGTCCGGACAGGCTTTCCAGCGGTCTCTCGGCACTTCATCGCCCCCGATGTGCAGATAAGGCGAAGGAAAGAGTGCGGCCACTTCCGATAATACATCTTCCACAAATTGCCGTGAAAATTCTTTGCCCATGCAGAGTACGTCTTTGTGTACTCCTCCGCGATCCATAGATACCTCGTAAGGGCCACCGGTGCAGCCTAACTGTGGATAGGCGGCAAGAGCGGCTGTGGTGTGTCCGGGTAAGTCTATTTCGGGGATGATGGTGATAGCACGCCCTTTTGCATAGGCAATTACTTCCTTTATTTCCTCTTGTGTGTAGAAACCACCGTAACGTTCGCTGCCAGTGCCTTTCCAAGCGCCTACGCGTGTCAGTTCCGGATATTTCTTTATCTCTATTCTCCAACCCTGGTCGTCTGTGAGGTGCCAGTGGAAATAATTCAAACGGTGCATTGCCAATAGATCGATGAAGCGCTTTACTTGCTCCACCGTGAAGAAGTGGCGGCTTACGTCTAGCATCGCTCCCCGGTAATTCATTTCGGGATAGTCTTCAATTTCGATGGCAGATAGCGTGAAAGGTGCTTTCTTTTGTAACAGTAGAGATTGCTTTAACCATTGTAAAGCATAAAATGCTGCGGAAGCATCTTTGGCTTCAATCGCAATGCTGTCCGCATTTACTTTCACCCTAAACCCTTCGGTGGGCAATGCCGCATTATGTTTCAGGAGGATACAATTCTTCAGGTTCTTTTCTCCTGTACTTTTTTTAAAGGTTATGCCGGTGTGTCTCTCCATTTCGGAGATATATGTTGAGACGCTTTCCGGCAATTCGTTTTTTCCTGTCGGATAGATAATTGTGGTACGTTCATCAATTGTGAATGGTTTTCCAGCATGAATTGTTATACCGGCAGGCTGGGGAATTTGCAGATAGGTCGAGGCTGGCCGTTGAGAACAAGCCTGTACTAGTAATCCGATTCCCAGTAGGATAACTCCATGTATGTTTTTAAAGTTTATGGTATTCATTTGTAATCGTTATTTGTTTACCTCAATCTATTCTTCCCGGTTCTCTCCGATTTTTTCCCGGTTGTCCTGTCAGGTCATCTCCCAAGTCCTCCCGGCACTGGTCGGCTATCCGTTGTAGTTTTTCTGCAATCGCGGGATGCTGGCTGATGACATTGACCCGTTCACCCGGATCACGTCTCAGGTCATAGAGTTCACATTCGGTTATTTCTTTTTTACCCAGTTCACCCGGTTGTCCGTCATTGCCTGGCATTTGTGTTTCGTAGGATACATATTTATGGGGGAATACCAGTTTGTAATATCCGTCGGTGATGGCTTGCAATGAGTTCCTGTGATAATACATACACAGTGATTGGCGTATGGGGGCTTTGTTCGTTCCTTTCAATACGGCTGCCATGCTCAGTCCGTCTATCGGTAACTGGGGGTGTGGTGCACCGGTCAGTTCCACCAGGGTGGGCAGGATATCGATATTCGACATCAGGTCGTTGCAGATGCTTCCGGGGGCGATTGTCCCTTTCCAATAGAACAGGCAAGGTACGCGCATACCGCCGTTGAAGGTGGTAGCTTTTGCCTCTCGAAGTCCGCCTGACGAACCTGCATGATTGCCGTAATTGGCCCAAGGTCCATTATCCGAAGTAAGGATGACCAATGTATTTTCTTCTACTTTAGCCTCACGCAAGGCCTGCATGACTTTTCCTACGCTCCAGTCCAGTTCCATCATTACGTCTCCATAAAGTCCCTGCTCGCTTTTTCCCTTGAATTTATCCGATACAGCCAACGGAACGTGAGGCATGGAATGAGCCAGATACAAGAAGAATGGTTTGCCGCTGCCGGTACTTCTCCGGATAAAGTCTACCGCGCGGTTTGTATAGTTGGTGGTTAATTCCGACTGTTCTGTATTGTAGCCTATTACTTCATTGCCTTCAATCAAAGGCAGATCGGGAAATTTATATTGGGGGTGATTAGGCCACATATCATTGGAGTAGGGTAATCCGTAATATTCATCGAAACCATGCTGGAGTGGCAGGAATTTCCTGGCATCTCCCAGATGCCATTTGCCGAAAATGGCTGTGGCATATCCTTTCGTTTTCAAGAGTTCGGCAATAGTTTCTTCCTTGTCGCTTATACCAGTAGGGGAGTTTGGGTTGGGGGCGTAGGCAAAACCTATACGGTTGGGATAGCATCCTGTCATAAGGCCGGCGCGGGATGCACCACTGATGGGTTGTACCGCATAGAAATTGGTCATGGACACTCCTTCGGCCGCCAGTTTGTCGATATGGGGAGTTTGATATCCCACAGCTCCCTTGAAAGAGAAGTCACCGTTTCCGGCATCGTCCAAATTGATCAGGACGATATTCAATGGTAATTCTTTGTCGGAATGCGCACAGCTGCCTAATAAGGCGCAGCTGCCTAAGAATGCTCCGCTTCTCAATAATATTCTGCTGCTGGACAATACTTTGCAACTCAGCAACATGTTGTCTTTCAACTTTTGAACTGTTTTATATTTCATTGGGTTTAATAGTGTTTTAAGTTTAATTCTTCTTTATTTTTATCCTTATCTGCACATTAAACGAGCCACCGTTTATCTTAGGATTTACATTGTCGATGGAACATGCTGCATAAAGCACTTCGGGGTCTCCTTCTTCATTCAACAGCAGTTGCGGGCGTTCCAGGCGTTTAACTTTCACGGTATCTCCGTTTGCCAGTATCAACTCCTTTTTCATGAACAAGGAATGTTGGGGTAGCTGCCACTTGATGCCGTCGTTCGAACGCATGATGGCCAGGCATGCGTCTCCTTTGGTGAACTTTCCGTTGAAGTCCTTGAATACGGCATAAAAGCACTTGTCACGCTTGTGATACCATACGTAAGGATCTTCTGCTGATAGTTTTCCTTCCACACCTTCCAGATGGAAGACGGGTTCATCCAAAGCTGTAAACGGACCGTCCGGGTGGTCGCTGATGGCAACTCCGTGAATGCCGCGCCAATGCGGGTCGTAGATATTCCCTTTAAAGAATAGCAAGTATTTGCCGTCGGTGGGACGATAGACTACGGCAGGGTTCACCACAATCAGGTTATCCGGCTTCGGCTCTGTACCCTGGGGTGAGGGAGCTAGCACGTTGTCGGGCTTCACCCGCGTGCGCGGCTCAAGCAACGGCTTGTCCGAGTGTGTGAACTTTCCTTTCAGCAGGTCGGGAAACGACTCGAACACGATTACGCCGATTTTCTGGTTCTGCTGTACCCTGTCTCTTTTGGGTAGAGTGTCTGTTTCTGAAAGCACATTGTCATTGCCCGGATCTACTGTTGCTGCATAGTACAGGTAGTATTTGTTGCCAAACTTGCGCACATGCGGATTTGAAGTGCTTTGGGCATCCCACGAGGAAGTGTCAGCGGCAAACCCGTCCTGGTTGTAGAAGAAGCCCAACTGGCGGAAACCACCATCGGGACGTTCAGAAACCGCCAGGCCGAGTTTAGAGCCGAATACCCAGGCGTTGTTGAAGGGATGTACTCCTGTTTCGGGTGCGGAGTAGATCATGTAATACTTTCCATCTTCGGCTTTGCTCACCGAGCCGCCCCAGGTGAAGTGCCCCGGTACTTGCAAGGCGGATGTTCCTTCCACTTCATACCCGCCTTCTATTTGTTTCACCTGTAAGTCTACGGGTTCTGCTTCAAAGATGTATTCGTATGTCGGCTGGTGACCGGTACAGCCCAACAAGCCGAATGCAATGGCAATATATTCTGTTTTCATTCTGTTTCTCATGGTCATGTATGTTTTCTTGTTTATTCGTTACTTTTTAGTTGGCAGTCCTGAAGGATAATTAGGACTGTAAAGCAGGGTTTTCTCCCTTTTCTGCAACTGTCCGTCTTTCACCCATTTGTCGCCACGTTCGCTCAGGTGCTCTGCCATTGCGCGGCGCAGTTCATCTGTTTGCTTCCGGTATTTCCTGTTGGTTATCTGATTCACTGTTTCGTGCGGATCTTTCACTAAATCAAACAGTTGTTCTTCACCTGTGCGCAGGAACCATATATATTTTATCTTTCCATCTGTAAGCGCACACCAATAGTTTTCTTCCGAGTAACAGGTGGCGTGCTCCATATCTATCCAGCGCCGCCACTGTGGATTTTCTTCTTTTATAAGTTTTAGCATTGAACGGCCGTCCATTGCTTCGGGCGTTTCTACCCCCGCCGCATCTAAAAATGTGGGCAGAATGTCTCTCAACTCTACCGGATTCTCGATGACTTTTCCTCTGCAGTGTACGCCTTCCACGTCTTTCGGAGTTTTTATAATCATCGGGATGGCTGCAGAACCCTCGTAGGCATAGGTTTTCCGCCATGAATGATGGTCTCCCATCATATCCCCGTGGTCTGAAGTGAAGCAGATAATTGTGTTGTCATACATGCCTTTCTCTTTGAGCGCTTTTACGATTCTTCCCACTTGTTCGTCGATAAAAGTGACGGCTGCATAATAATGCTTGCGGGTATTCTTTACATATTCGGTGCTGAATTGGGCAAATGCGGCGGAAGAATCAGCTTTGGGATCGGTGATGTCTTTACCTATATGCTTGCTCCACTCTCCTTCGGCGGGGGCGGGGATTTCTATGTTTTCGTACATCTCCAGAATCCGTTGCGGAGGATCGTAAGGGCTGTGAGGACGGGCGAATGATATCTTCAAGAATAGCGGCTGTTCACCTTCATAATGCTTGATGGTACTTACGGCCACGTCGCCTGTCCAAACTGTGGGATGTAGGTTCTCGGATAGTTTATAGGTAGAGGCGGCGTGATCGTTCCAACCAATTCCTGTAGCATCGGGATTCTTACCCGGCGCGACGGTCATGAACCATTTTCTGTAGTCGCTGCGGAAGTAGGGCGATTCTATCCGTCCGCTTTCGTCGAGGATGGTGGCATGAAAACCGTGCAAGGCGTTTTGAGGGCGCCAGTGCATCTTGCCGATGCCCAGCGTGAGGTAGCCGTGATCACGTAGCATTTGCGGCATCTCGAATTTATAATGTTCCGCCACATTGCCATAACCAAGCATGCCGTGATGCCAGGGCGAAAGTCCGGTCAGCAATCCTGCGCGTGCCGGGGTGCTGCTGGGGGTGGCGGAATAAGCGTTGTTGAATAAAAAGCCGTCTTCTGCCAGGGCGTCTATGTTCGGGGTTATGATTCGGTCGTTTCCCGCACACCCTATCGCGTCTCCACGTTGTTGGTCGGTC
>OGXV01000711.1_pt1 | contig 21222 bp, 12 predicted proteins | sample 1576391 | NCBI WGS metagenome assembly OGXV01 (sample SAMEA3541586, study PRJEB24748) | human gut metagenome | biome: human gut; feature: human-associated habitat; material: faeces | place: China | collected 2012 | reverse complement strand
CTGGGATAGTGCTTTGATGACTTCTAATGAAAAATCATCTGCCAGCAGAGAACCGAGGTGGTAGATTTGTGCATCTATCTCTTTGAGCTGGCTGGCGGTGAACGGATCGGCTTTCGCTAATACACGTTGGGTACGGTCGTCCGGATTGGCACCATAGATATTTTCGAAGTATACGGAGTGCTTGCTAGGTAAGGCGGTTACGTTAATACCCGCTTCGCGTAGTTGCTCTACAACTTTCATCTCGGTGGCGCCTACTGCCGTTACCAGCGCATAATCAATATCATTAAAATGACGGATGGCATGTGAGCAATAAAAAGCTGTTCCTCCCGGCATGTAGACAGTGTTTTGAGGAGTGACTACTTTGTCTAATGTGATGTGACCGATGCAGCAAAGTTGATGTTTATTCATATCAAATCAATTCAATTCAAAAGCCTTCAGGATAGTATCCTGAAGGCTTCTAGTTTATTTTACTTAAATCAATGAGCTTCTAATTCTTTCGCAAAGGTATTTTTTATTTCTGATAAACCTAGTTAAAGTGACAAAAAAACACCAGATCTCATACCTTAATCCTTTTGAAATTCGTCCGTTTCTTATGATTTATCATTCATTCCACGCTAATTATCAGCTCTTTTCCTTCTTTCAACTTATCATGTGTAATGAAGTAACTTTCAACTTTTTCGTTGTTATAAGTTATGTTTGTTATCTTTTCTCCATTTCCTTTTTTGCTGATAGTGAAATCTTTGCCATTCAAATTAAATGTTGTCTTGTCGAATAAGGGTACAGTGATAATATACTTGGGGTCAGCAGGTGAATATGTATATAACCCTATGGCGTTCAATACATACCACGAAGACATCTCTCCTGCGTCATCCATACCGCAATATGCTAATTTTTCGGGTCCCATGCGATAATAATCGTTCAGGATCTTATTCAATATTTTCTGTGACTTTTCCTGTTTGTCTACAAAATAGTACATATAAGGAACGCTATGTCCAGGTTGGTTTCCATGACAATATTGACCGATAAAAGTAGTCAGATTATGTGCTTCATATCCCTCCCATGGGATCATGAATAATGAGTCTAATTTCGTTTCAAATGCCTCTTTGCTGGGGAATAAATTAATGAGACCTTGAGGATCGTGGAGAGCAAAGAATGTGGATTGCCATCCATTAGCTTCACGATACATATATTCATAGAATGGTCTCTTAGGGTCGAATGGAGTAACCCATTCTCCATTTTCCAACCGGGGACGCATCTGCTGTGTGGTAGAATCGAATAAATGTTTATAGCTATCTGTTCTTTTCATTAGCTTTTCATAATTTTGCATATCGCCCAATTCTTTTGCCAGCAAGGCAGTGGCATAATCATCGTATGCATATTCCTGTGTTTTTGTCACGGCTGCTTTTGCTACTGTTTCCAATTTGGGATCTTTAATATCCATTTCGGATATCCATCCTCGTTCCATATACTCTTTAATATGAGGTCTGCTACCTTCGCCCTCTGCAAAAGCATTGTTTAATAGTATTTTATATGCTTTCTGCACGTCAAAATCACGGATGCCTCTTAAATAACTCCCTGTAACAAAGGCAGACGCATGATCTCCATGGAAAAATCTTGGCATAAATCCTTTAATTTCTCCATAATCGGTAATAGACTTTATGACATCCGCCGTGACATCAGGAGAGACCATACCCAGCAAAATCAACTTATTGCGATAATCATCCCAAAAAGAAGGTTCACTGTAGTAACGAAATCCTTTGTTTACCACCTCGCCTTTGGCGTTAACATATTCTCCATTTACATCGCTCAATAATATAGGCCATAAAAATGCTTTGTAAAGAGCAGAATAAAAGGTTTCTTTTTGCTCCTCCGTACCGCCTGACACCTGAATTTTAGATAACAATCCTTCCCATGTGTCGCTTGCCTCATTTCTTACTTGCTCGAAATCTTTATTGAGTATCTCTGCCTCCAGGTTTTTCTTTGCATTTTCAACACTAACATAAGAGAAGCCGACCTTCATTTCGAGAGGATTGTCTATGTTTTCATTGTCGATAAAGTTTATAATGCGAACTTCTGCATCTCCATCTTTCAATGATTCTATATCCTTGATCTTATGGTTGGTAACTGCATAGAAATAGAAAGTAGGACCTGTTTGTTGATAGCCGCTGAACACGTTATCGCCCGACTTCTCTATATTCCAGCCTCTTATATACTCATTAGAATGGGAGAGGTCGGCCAATAGTTTTTTCTCTTTCCCGTTTTTATAAGTATATTTGTGATAGCCACATCGTAATGATGAAGTCACCTCTGCATTAATATCATATTTTTTGAGATAGACCTGATAATATCCGGGACTTGCCGATTCGTTATCGTGACTATACCCCGTATAGTAAGATTTTGGATCAACATTCCCGCTTACCGCTATAAATGGAACATAGCAGAGATTCCAATGCCCTTTGCTGGTATGAACAAAAGCATGGATAATAGTATCTTCATACTGATAGCCCGAGCCGCTTCGCCACATGGTGACGGGAGTGACTTGTACCATAGAGTTAGGTAAGGATGCACCGGGAAAAGTCTCCCCTCCCCATGCCCTGCGAGTGGGATTGTACCCTAAATCTATACTGTCCCACAAGGTGGTAGTCCCTATAAATGGATTGACATAATCGGTCAAACGTTTGTTCTTATCCTTCTGAACTGCACATCCTGCCACAATGGCTAGAAGGGCGAGAATGATAGTCGCTTTAATTTTTCCAAACATATATTTTCTATTTAATCAATTTTCATCTGAATACAGGAGCGCTATATCCGGTATAAGTGGGATATGTATTATTCACAACCGGCCATCCATTTATCCAATTTACTTTATCAAGCATCAGGCAACGATAATCGAGCTCGTCAACATATCCATGATACAGAATCCAGTCCTGACCCGCATCGTCTGTGATGATGCGCGAACAATGTCCGGTTGAAGAGAATCGGTTATTGCCTTTCAACATTAACTCATGCTTGACATCGTTCATATCTTCCCCTTTTTTATTGGTATATGGACCCATGATGTTATTCGATTGTCCGACAACTAAACTGTATGTACCACCTTTATGATATTGGCCGGTAGATAATATCAGATTGTATACTCCGTTTTTCTTGATAACATAGGCGGCTTCGTATTGACCTCCGGCAACTTTCTTTCTTACTGCTCCTTTCTTGATAGACATTCCATCGGCAGTTAATTCTATCACGCTAATTTCGCGAAAACTGCCCCAGAACAGGTAGTTACGGCCATCCTCCTGATAAAGATAAGCATCAATGGAAATATCGACTCCCTGCTCATTACTGTCTATTAGTTTTCCATGATCGGTAAAAGGACCGGTTGGCGAAGATGAAGTAGCTACACCGATGGCATGCTTCCATTCGGGTGCAGGCTGTGAGTAGTATATCATATACTTGCCATTCACCTTACTTACAGTAGGTGCCCAGATACCAGCATCATTCATTCCTGTTATTTGAGGATGAGTTGCATCTGTGAAGATGGAGCCAGCTCTTGTCCAGTTAATAAGGTCTCTCGACTTCATAATAGGTGCATTTTTCATATTGGGATCTGTCAGAGAGTGTTCCGTTGCATACAGATAGAAGTAGCCATCCTCTCCCCTTATCACATCGGGGTCGGGTAAGGAAAAGGCTGTAAATACAGGGTTTTGGTATTTGGCGGTATAACTTCCATGAGAAGTGATGTCCAGAAAATCATGAGTATAATTCTTCTCGGCTGTCATTGAGATCAAAATAGTGGTATAATACCTGTTCAAGTTATTTTCATCACATAGTTCGGCTGGAAATTTAAACTGTGCTCCATCCCATTGTCCGGTTGCAGTGGGGGCCATGTCTCTGTAGCCGGGTCTGTCAATGGCCGGCCTTTGTCCGAATTCAGGTCCGAGTTGTCCCCAGGCTTCTTCTTGTTCGTTAATAGTGAAGATTATTTTGTATCGTTCGTCAAAGCCCCAGTCAGTAGCGAATAATTGTACATTATAATCTTTTAGTTCCCAGCAGCCCTTTGAGGTATAATTAAATTCATTTTTCCGTCCTGTCCAGCTAAAACGAATTGCTACCTTATTTATTCTCTCTGTGGTAACCTGATAGGTATTGAAGTTCAAACGGATGCGATAAGTCCCTGTCTGTGTTACTGTTGTTCCAGAGAACTGCTGTCCGGTAGTCTCGTTCAATGTTATACCATCTTCTTTCAGGTTGAACGTTCTTTTTTGCTCACCTAGTTGCGAATAAAAAGAATAGGGTTTGTTAGCTTCCAGTTTCGTATATATTTCATAAATCGTGGTGCTGTTATATTCTACTTTTTTCACTTCTTGACCATCTTCTGCTCCCTCTCCGGTGATGTATAATTTCTCTCCCTCTTTGATGATGCCACCTAAATCGGCTGGCAGAACGAAAGTGATACTTCGAAATTCTTCAGATAGAATGGTATTTAAACCTTTAGTGGTCTGTATAGCCCATTTTAGTTTTATATTGTTGCCGGCAATACCTCCGGCAGAGGTTGCGATATCTTTAAGTTTGCGTTGTGTTAGTCTGATATTGGTATTTGCCCCTGCATTATCTGATGAAGCCTTATATACAGGAGCTGAAAAATTGCCATTTTCTTTATCGAATAGAATCGTATAATTAACATCTTTAGTTTCGCTTTTTGACCATTCGAATAATAGATCTGTAACAGATTGTAATACAATGTATTCATCATTGACAGGGACGTTAAGGCTCTTAACAGCAATGAGTTGCTCATCTTCTATTTCATCTTTGTCGTTACAAGCAATAAAACTGATTCCCAACAGACTTATTATTGCTAAAGTGAGTAAGGACTTAAAATTAATGTGTTGTTTCATCTGATATTATTTATGATTGGATATAACAGGGATACTATTACCCTGCAATTAGCCAAGATTGCAGGGTAATAAATAGATGGGTGGTTTATTTATTATAGATTTTGCTTATTCTACAAATCCATTTTTCTCCAATAGGGCCATAGCTTCTATTGTTGTTGTACCGCTTATGGCTGAACGTAAGTCGCCCCATGCTGTATCCCCTTTCGGCATTTGCCACCACGTAGGACTCATTTTAATATCCGGTTTTTCGGTTCCAAGAGTCCATAAATAGTTTGCATTATTCTTCAGGAAAGCAACAAAACGCATCCTGTCACCGTCCGAAAGATCCGGATGCTGTATAAGTATGGTAAAGTAGCGTACAAATATACCTTTGAAGAGGTTGCAGTCGTGTCCGCCGCCATCACCGGTTTGTTCGCCATAATCCCTCATAACCTTGTAGGCGGTATTTACATTGTTTGCTATATGATAACGGGCTACTTTCACTGCATCATTAAAATATACTTTCTCTTTGGTTATATTATATAACTCGATAGCTGCTCCCATAAATGTTCCTACATCATACGAATAGTCTCCATTTGTAGTGTCATAATTTTCAAATATCCGGCCTGTAGACAATACGGTACGGTGATATTTCATCCATTCATATATCCGTAGTGACCATTGTAGATTAGTGAATCCGTTTATGGTCTCATCTGGGTATTTTTGTGCAAATCTGGCTGCAATAATAGCTGCAGGTCCGTTTGATGGTATACCTTTCCCCATACTTTCAGCATCAGTTCCTACTTTCCATTGGATACCTCCACCGTCGTAATCATTCCAACCTTCGGTGATCCATGTCCACAGATCGTGAGATGATTTTAAGAACCGGTCATCATTGGTTGCATAGTATGCACGTAGATGAGCCATTGCATGCCAACCCATATCGTCATAAAAATCGTGTCTCCATTTGCCTCCATTTTTATTTTTTACTCCATCATAAAAATCCCAGATTACTTTTTTATACTTTTCATCATGGGTACGCAAGTAAGCATCCACTACCACATCCAGACCATGAGCTTCGGGCCAATAGTCGTTTTGTGCTATTTGTCCGTCGAATGTGTTGTTGAAACATCCCACAGATGTGTTCCAATACCTGTTTACAAAAGTCGTTGAAGCGCTGTCGGCTGCTGCTGTCCATGAGTACTTAGGAAACTGGTTTACTTCTATATATTCATCGTCGTATGAGCCACACGACATCAGAGAACATGAAAATGTAAGGAAAATCCCGAATAATATATTTTTCATAATTGCTTCTGTTTTTAGCAGTCTGTTTCCCTTACGAGAAACAGACTACGTATGGTTTAGTCACCTGTATTTATATTAGTAAAGTCGTGAGTGTAATTTTTCTCTGCAGTCATAGATATCGTAACATCTGTAAAATATTTGCTGAGATTATTTCTGTCACAAAGTTCTTCCGGGAATTTGAATTGGCTACCATTCCATTGACCATTATCGGTAGGAGCCATATCACGGTATCCGGCTCTATCTATGCTAGGCCTGTTATCAAAGAACTTGTCTTTAATTTGTCCCCAGTCTTCTTGTTTGCCATCTACGGTAAATTCAATCTTATAACGTTCGTCAAAGCCCCAGTCTGTCTTTTGTAGTTGCACATTATAGTTCATGAGTTCCCAAACACCTTTCTCGGTATAATTGAAAATACCGCGCACATTTGTCCATGAATTACGTATGGCAACCCTATTAATCTCTTCGAAAGAAATCTTCTTGTTCTTGAAATCAAGTTTAATACGATAGACACCTGCTTTATCTATTGCATAAGTAAGTGCTTCGCCTCCGGCAGTTTCTTCAAGAGATTCTCCATCTTCTTTTATTGATATGATTCTGTCAGAGTTGGCTTGTAATCTGGTGTAGAAATAGAATGGTTCGCCAGCTTCCAGTTTGGTATATATTTCGTAATAAGTGCCCGATTCAGCTTCTATCATCTTCACACGTTGTCCTTGTTCCGAACCTGCTCCACCAATGTACAATCTTTCTCCATCGTCCAAATCTTCGAGACCTGCCATACGGAGTAAGGTTATTGTTCTCGATTCTTGAGCCAAAGCGAAGTTCATTCCCCTGTTTGAGCGCACGGTCCACTTTACAACTGCTTCTTCTTCAGACTTTGCACCGGCAAGCCGGGCTATTCTATTCAAGCCTTTTTGCGTAATGGTAGCTCCGGTATTCAAACCATTGCCGTCTGCCTGATAAATATATATAGGGTTAGAAAAGTCCCCGTCGAGTTTATCGAATAATATATCGTAATAAACCACGCTGTTATCTTCCGCTTGGGCTTTCTCCCATTCAAAGTACAGGTTTGATACATCTTCTATTACTGCATATCGATCTTCAACCGGTTCGTATAATTTAGGAACTGAAGTGACAGATACACTCTCAAATTCTTTCACTTTCTCACAACTTGTAAATACTCCTAATGCTAATGTCAGGAATGTTATGGACGTAAATAATATTTTGTTTTTCATCTTTTTATATATTAAATGATTAAAAATAAGCGTCATGATTAATATCCGGGGTTCTGACCCAGATTGGGATTGATCGTAAATTGTTGCCTCGGCACAGCCCATAGATAATCCCGATCCCTGTTGAATGAGTTTTCATGGTATGAGAAGTATGTCAAATCACCGCCACTCAACTTAAATTTGGCTCCTCTGAATGGTTCATTCAGAACTTCTTCTGCAATTTTCCAACGGCGTATATCATAAATACGCGTTCCTTCCAGTGCCAACTCTACGCGTCGTTCGTCCCTGATAATTTGACGAATATCTCCACTTGTTGGATAGTCCATTGCCGCAGGTGTTTCATTGAATCCGGCACGGCGGCGGAGCTGTGTTATTGTTTGCTCCCAAATTTCGGGAGTCATTTTCTCCAATTCGTACATAGCTTCTGCGTACATCAACAAAACATCGGCATAGCGCAGTGTTACAAAATTGATGTTGCAACTCCATGAAGTACCTACTGTCCACGCACTTGGACTCGGGTCATAATACTTCCTATAGAAATATCCGGTTTGCGAACCACTGGCATGACCAATCTTGTCTTTATTCTCTTTTGATGCACCGTTGGGATTTACATTTACTGTATAGGAAGAACCGTCTCTTTTTTGCACTATGCTGCCATGACGAACGATTGTCATATCCATACGCGGATCACGGTTTTCATAAGCGCTTTTTGCTTCATCCCATTTGCTTCCATCTCTCATCAGATAGGTGTCTATAAGGCTTTGAGCAGGACTTGCGACTATGTATTGCACCGATTCCAGATTGAATGGAACATATGTGGATATATCACTCCATGTACGTACTTTAGGCACATACTGGATATCCAGAATTATTTCGTTATTATATTCATTTGCTTTATAAAATATTTCCTGATAATTGGAATGAAGTGAATATCTTCCATAGTCAGCTTTGTCAATCAACTTTTCTGTATACTTTTTCACTCTCTCCCAATCGTTGAAATTTAAGGCTACACGGGCGTTAAAAGCTACTGCCGCTCCGCATGTAATCCGTCCTCTATCGGCTCTTGCATACCGTTCTTTGGTCGGCAGTATTTCTGCTATCTCTTCCAACTCCTGATGTATCCATTCTACGATGGTAGCTTGTTTGGTTCGTCCAATGGTTCTTGCAGTTTGTTCGTCAATATCCTGCGTAAAGAATGGTACATCTCCATACCAATTTGTCAATTGGAAATAGAGGAAAGCACGAATAAAGCGGGCTTCAGCTTTCATCCTGTTTTTGAGATTTTCATCCATTTCTACTCTATCGATATTGGCTAAAAGTGTATGGGTTGTTTTTATCCCACCATATATCTCACCCCAAACTTTATCGAAAAGACCTGTCGAGGATGTAGCCTGTCCGTTACTGATTGTTTTGATATCATCACCACCGTATCCGTTATAGAGGTTGTCACTCAATCGTTCGTCACGGAATACCCATTCCGTACTATTCATCTGGCGATATGCCATATGCAAAAGCGAAGCTGCTTTTTCTTCTGATGTCCAATAGTTTTCGTCAGTAAATTTATATGTAGGGGATACATCCAGATCGACGCAGCCGGATGAAAATATGCAAATAAACAGACACCATGAAAAATATTTAATTATTGTTGTTTTCATATATTATACTATATCTGATTATTGTATTTAAAATACGATCTCAATACCACCACCATAATATTTCAATGTAGGATAGTTACGTCCACTGTTTGCACCACCGGCATTCATGCTGTTACCAAATTCAGAAGACTCCGGATCGATAAATTTATTTTTTGTGATTGTTAATAAATTCTGTCCGGTTGCATATACCCGTACTTTGCTCATACCTATTTTCCTTGTTATAGTTTCCGGAATAGTATAACCAATTTGTAAGTTTTTCAATCGCAGATATGCTGCATTATAAATGTTTCTGTCGGATGAATGCTGGTAATTGTTCGCATACGAGGATGTTGCATAATCATTTATCAACCGTGGATATTTGGCATCTGTGTTGCTCGGACTCCAATAATCCAACTGGTGTTCGAACATGACAAAATAATAACTTCCATGAAATGGCTCAACCATTTCGCCACGTAATGCCATATCACGTTTGCCTACACCTTGCCACAGCATATTGAAATCAATCCCTTTCCAGTTGAGTAAATAGTTGAATCCAAATATATAGCGAGGGAAAGCATTGCCCAAGATATAACGGTCGTTGTCATCTATAACTCCGTCTCCGTTGCGATCTACATACTTCACGTCTCCGGGTGACAAGTTTGCTCCAATAAACACTGCTGAATTCCGTATTTCTTCTTCGTTCTGATATAGGCCATCTGTTTTAAATCCGTAATAACTATGCAGAGGAACGCCTTCGCGAACAATACGTTCTATTCCGTCGACTTGAAAAATATCCTGTTTGCCATATTTGATTACTTTATTAAAAGAGTCGCCTATATTGAATCCGAAGTTATGAGTAAAGTCGGAATGATTCAGACGATAGTTGATAGACAATTCCCATCCGCTGTTTCTCATTTCTCCAATATTTTTATAGGGCACAGCTCCTCCTAATGTGCTCGGAGTTTGTGGAACTAATAAAATATCGGTAGTGTATTTATTAAAGTAGTCGAAAGATAGACTCAACGTGTTTTTCAGCAAAGTAGCATCAAAACCGATGTTGAATGTCTTTGTCTTTTCCCATGACAATGATTCATTGCCAAAGGTATATCCTGTACCTGTTACCGGAGTTTTATTAAATCCATATTGATTTTTGTAAATATCGTATGTGGTAAAATACTGATAGTCTGGCACAGACTGCGTTCCCAACAAACCATACGAACTTCTAATTTTCAGGTCGCCTACTTTTTCTTTCCAGAAAGAGAAAATTTCTTCTTCTGAGATTCGCCATCCAAGAGTCGCTGATGGGAAGAATGCCCATCGATGTCCTTTTGCCAACAATGATGAACCGTCGTAACGGCCACTCACTTCAACATAGTATTTGTCCATATATGAATAGCCCAAACGACCTAACCACGAATGAAGAGCACGTTCTACTGTTCCACCAGGTGTGTTGTAGCTGCCGGGATCTATTTCGGTGTCATCTGTATCTGTATAGAGATCAGGGTCGACATATTTTCTTTTTATCTCATTAGCTTCTCTGCGGAATGACTCTGTTGTATATCCCAATACCCCCGTAACATTATGTACTTTGTTGAAAGTACGGTTATATTCTAGTAGGAACTGGGTATTCAACATTGTTATTTTTCCGTTATAGTCCTCAATACTATAATCTTTCTTATCACTCTCATTCGTTATTTTATCCCTGTCGATATAATCATATACCGGGTGATAACGTCTTTTTATAAGGCGGTGTTCCGACCTTAGGTCATAGCCTAATACAGCTTTCGCTTTCAATCCTTTCCAAATGTTTAGCTCTCCGGATACAACCCCTTGAAAATGGTCGTCATTGTTTGTTGTCAGACCGCCATGATATAAGGTGGCAAGGAAATTACCTCCAGTGGTTATGTCTGTATTGTAATATTTTCCATCTGCATCGGGATATATGTCATACGTATTGTATGTTGGTACACGCATTACATCTGACAACCACAAGCCACCTCTGTCCGAACGTCCTTCTTGTCTGTCGTATGCCAATAATGCAGTCAGTTTCAAACGTTTAATGTCAGTTACAATATTACTTCTGAAATTGTATCTCTTAACACCAAAATCCTGTCCCTTATAGTTACTTTCCTGATCGTAATATCCGAAAGAAATATTGTAAGAAGTAGATTTAGAGCCTCCTTGTACGCCTAAATTATAACTTTGTTGCAGAGCATTCTTCAGTATCGCTTTATATCCCCACTCACTGTCTCCTTTGGCAAACTGATGTATTTCCTCTGCAGTATAAATAGGATCTTTTCCTGCGTTTACATACGAGTCATTGCGCAACAATGCGTTTTGATAACCCGGTAGCGGCTTCAATAAGATATCTGGATTTTGTGATCCGACGGAGGCGCTGAAAGATACCTGTGGTTTCATATCCAAATGACCTTTCTTTGTGGTAATCAGTATGACTCCATTGGATGAACGTGATCCATAAATGGCGGCTGTACCGGCATCTTTCAATATAGAAACATTTTCTATATCACTAGGGTTAAGCATATTCATTGCTTTAACATCGTCGGCAATCATTCCGTCTATAACAATTAGAGGATCGTTGTTATTCATAGAACTGACACCTCGAATATTAATATTCATCGTGTTGTCATTCGGATTCATACTACGTTGCTGGATAGTGAGACTCGGTGATGCTCCTTGCAATGCCTGAGTCAGGTTGGCTACCGGACGATCTTTAATAAGTTTATCTTTTACCTGATCGACTGCCCCTATCACATGTTTACGGGTAGTAGTACCATAACCGATAACGATAACTTCATCCAATAATTTCGAGTCTTCTTTCATAACAAGAGCAAGCAATGATGCGTTTCCAGCTTTTCTCTCAATGGTATTAAAACCTACATACGAGATTACTAACATATCATCACCGTTGCAACTGATGGAAAATTTTCCATCTGCATCCGTGATTGTGCCATTGGTTGTGCCTTTTATGGCAACGCTCACGCCAATCAACGGTTCACCTTGCTCATCCTTCACAGTGCCTTTTACAGTTTTCTCTGTTCGGGATTGTTGTGTGACACCAGTTTGAGCAAATCCTTTTGTGGTATTTCCTGCGTATAGCAGTATTAAACCGGTTAACATTAATAGTTTACATATTCTATTAGTCATATTATAACTATTTTTATTGATAATAAATTGTGATTTAATAGTTCGATTTTTCGATTGTACTTATTCGTAAATTGTTGTTTTACATAGTTTTAGTTATTTATTATTATACTTGAAATACTATTCTGCTTCGTCTAATCCCTTTGATACCTTCTTTATTCAGACAGTGAATTGATGATTTCCTGGTTAATCTTTCTAATACGATCTTCCTCTACTTTAATAACCTTTCTGTCATAAGTTATTAAGCCATTTACTTCTCCTTCGACATCTGTAGTTTGTGTGTATACACCACCGGATATTCCACTTTTTACCAAATTCAGTAATTGTCGTCCGTATTTCACATATTCGTCTGTAACTTCTTTTGCGCTCTTGAATTGTACATATCCCCAGTTTTTATCTGGTTGCCATAAATGATCTGTAAGCGGCATACCTATTCCTCCATATTCACCGATAACAGTAATTCGTTCGTTATCATACATCATCATCTCTGGTGAAGGATATTTATGGAAATCGAGAATGTCTCCAACTTTAAGATAATGATTGCCGCCACTTGCCGGGTTTACTAGACGTGATGGGTCATAATACTGCGTCCATTCTGTAATTTCCTGCGTTTTGAACTGTCCCCATGCCTCATTGAACGGAACCCATATAGCAATAGACGGATATGGCATCAAATAATCCATTATTTCTTTCCATTCTTTGCGGAAATTTTGTTCTGATTCGATAGAGCGCGTAACCTCTTTTCCATCAAAGTAGTGGTGCATATCCCAATGAGGTCCTTGGTCGCCATTTGGCATATCTTGCCATACCAGTATACCTAAACGATCGCAATGAGTATACCAACGTGCTGGTTCTACTTTTACATGTTTGCGAATCATATTGTATCCGAAGTCTTTTGTCTTCACAATATCATATTTCAATGCTTCATCTGTTGGTGCTGTATAAAGTCCATCAGGCCACCATCCCTGATCTAATGGTCCAAAATGGAATATATCCTTGTTATTCAATTGCATACGTATTATGCCATTTGCATCGCGTTTTTTCGACACCTTGCGCATTGCGGCATAACTACTGACTTTATCTACTGATTTTCCCCTTTCGATGAGGGTAACATCCAGATCGTAGAGGAATGGAGATTCGGGCGACCAAAGTTTCGCATTCGGAATAGCGATATCCAATGTCTGTCCTACAACGCCTTTTGCCGAAGCGATCACTTTATTGTTATCCTTTAGTTTTACTTCTACAATATCAGATGACTCCGTATTCTTTGTACACACTTTCACTTTTAAATTGTTATTGTCTATATTGGCAATGGGGGTAATGCCGACAATGTGCTTGTTATTTACTGGTTCCAACCAGACAGTTTGCCAAATACCTGAAACAGGTGTGTACCATATTCCATTAGGATTAGTCACTTGTTTGCCTCTTGGTATAGAACTATCGCTTGTAGGATCCCATACTTTAACTACCAGTTTTTGATTTCCTGAAGTAAGGAATGGGGTTACATCGAAGCAAAAAGGTGTATATCCTCCAGTGTGACTTCCTATTTTAATATTGTTAAGGTAAACTTCTGCTTTCCAGTCCACTGCTCCGAAATGTAGTATTACATTTTTGCTTTTCCAATCGGAGGGAATTGTAAACGTACGTCTATACCATAGCTCTTTTTCTTTACCCAGTTCTTTTTGGACACCTGAAAGGCTTGATTCTACCGCAAAAGGAACAAGAATTTTTCCATCGAACGTCTGAGGTTCCTGTTGTCCCATAGGCAAAATGGCATAGTCCCACAAACCATTCAGATTTTGCCACTTATCGCGTTCCATTATCGGACGAGGGTACTCTGGCAAAACATTATTAGGGTCAATTTTTTCTGCCCAAACCGTTTTAATTTTATCACCCGCAGGTTTCCACTGCGCAAATGATGATACGGAAGAAAAGAGTAAAATAATTAATAAAAGAAATGTTTTCATTGATAATAGATTTTTGTATGTAATTAGTTTAAATATTTAAAGGCTGTAGGGAATGCGAAGCTTGAATGCTGTTTCCAAAAGAAAGGAAGATTACTGCATATCTGATAAGCGGTATTTTCTTGTTTGTCAGTTTTTCCATGGTATTGAATATATGGTTATAAACTTATCTTTATATTAAAATAGGGTTAACAAGCTTTCAACTTGATTGATGGCAAAAATAGATAAATTCACTATTGCAGAGGTGATATATTTGGGTAAAAAAATGGCAATAAAAGGTTTCTGTAGCTATATTGACTAAAATGTGATATAAATAAATAATAATTGATATTTTTCCACTACTGATAAAAGCGTATATTTGTCGAAACTTTCACGTTATACCATTCTTTATATGAAAAATCACTATTTGTACATCTTGCTTTGCCTCTCTCTTTATAGCATTGCCTCTTTTTCGCAGGGATACTCTAATTTTCATTTCAAGAAGTTGCAGGTGGATAATGGACTTTCTGCAAATTTTGTCTTTTGTATCATGCAAGATGCGAAAGGTTTTATGTGGTTTGGGACAAAAGATGGTTTAAATAAATTCGATGGGAATAGTTTTAAGGTATTCAGACATAATCCTCGGAAAGAGAAGACGATAGGGAATAATATTATACATTGTATGATAGAGGGTGATAATAATAAGCTCTATGTAGGTACAGAAGCAGGTCTCTATATAATGGACATAGCCGACGAGACTTTTGAAAAAGTGGAAAATACAACTGCCGATAATTTTAAAATTACCTATACTGTAACCACTATTTTTAAGGATGGCAAAGGAAATATATGGATAGGGACCAATTCGCAAGGTATTTATACTTATAATCCCGAAAAGAATGAGTTGAAGAGGGTGAGGGTAAACGGATATGATTTCGACTCAAATATAGTATGGTCTATATACGGAGATGCCTCTGATAATATATGGGTAGGTACTAGACTTGGATTGCTCAGGTATAATTCAAATACAGGCTTTTTTGATCCGATAGAAAGATTATATAGTCTCTATGATAACTCCGAGCATGAGACACAAACAATCGTCGAAGATACCAATGGTGACTTATGGCTTGGAACATGGGGTAAAGGTCTGCGTTTATACAAAAAACAGTCAAATGCATATACTACTTTTCTTAGTTCAAATAAAGAGTCTTCTGCCGTAACACGTATTATGGCTATTTGCCAATATCGGGACAATGCTCTGCTCGTAGGATCAGACAATGGATTATATATGTTCGATATTGAAAATAGAACATCCAAGCGAATCGACATTCCTAATTCTTATCATAGTTTGAGCGATCAGGCTATTGGTTCAATCTACAAAGATAGGGAAGGGGGAATATGGATTGGTACATATTCGGGTGGAGTAAATTACTTAAGTCCAAGTGTATTCAGTATAGACACCTATTATCCCGACATCTTGTCCGGATCCTTATCGGGAAAGACAATCAGACAGTTTTGTGAAGATGAAAATGAGAATCTATGGATAGCTACGGAAAATGGAGGTGTAAATTACTTTAATACGAAAGATCAAACTATCACTCAACCGATAAAAGGATCGTACTATAACGTGCATGCTTTATTGATAGATGGAGATAACCTATGGATAGGTACCTATGCGAGAGGGATTCATGTATATAATACTAAAACGAAGTCTCTATCTGTATTCAAACACAGTTCTGATAGGAAGAACAGTATTAATGATGATGGAATATACGCCTTATGTAAAACTAAAAATGGAGATATTTATGTAGGAACTCATGCTGGATTGAATAAGTACGATAGGTATAAAAATGAGTTCATTAACATAGAGCAGGCTTCGAAATTTATATACGACATAAAAGAGGATGATTTTGGTAATCTATGGTTAGCAACTTACGGTTCAGGAGTCATAAGATATCATATACCAACTAATGAGTGGATATGTTACGATTCAATATGCGATAATAGTAATCCATTAAAAGAGAGTAAATTAACTAATATTTATATTGACTCTAAAAAAACGTTGTTATTCGCAAGCGAGGGACAAGGTATTTTCTTTTACGATTATAAAACCGATAGTTTTAAGAATATATCCGAAACTGATGGTTTGCCCAATGGGGTAATATATGGCATATTAGATGATCCACAAGGCAATTGGTGGATGAGTTCGAATAAGGGAATAATCCGGATGAACATATCAGATCTGCATAATATTAAACTATATACAAGGGACGATGGATTGCAGAGTAACCAGTTCAATTATAAATCAAGTTATAAGGCTTTAAATGGAAAATTCTACTTTGGCGGAATTAATGGGTTCAGTTCATTTTATCCACAAGATCTCAATAAAAATAAGAATACAGTTTTGCCATCAATCGAAATAACTCAGATTGATATTCTAGGTAATGGAGATTCGGAACTGAATGAAGCCATACAGCAAAAATTAAACAAGCAGCAAAAGATAATATTACCCTATAACAAGTCCTCTTTTTCCATATCTTATACAAGCTTAAGCTATATAGCACACTCGAAAAATAAATATGCATATAAGTTGGAAAGAACGGATACTGAGTGGAATTATGTAGGAAATAAACAAAGTGTGACTTATGTAAATTTATCTCCCGGTAAATATTTATTCAGAGTGAAAGGCTCTAACAATGACGAATTATGGAATGAAGAAGGGGCAAAAGTGGAGATAGAGATATTACCCCCGTTTTGGTTATCCATTCCTGCCAAGATTGTATATATTGTTTTGATTTTGGTTATGGCTTATTTGATTATCTCATTTTACATAAAGAAAAGTCGGGCAAAACAAGAAAAGCAATTGGAAGCATTCAAGACCGAACAGGAAAATTTATCTTTTAAATCGAAAATAGATTTCTTCACTACTATAGCTCACGAAATAAGAACTCCGCTGAGCTTAATCTCTGCGCCTTTGGAGGAAGTTGTTAATTCAGGAGAAGGAAGCCCTGAGACTAAAGAGAATATATTGATAATCGAAAAGAATTGTGACAGGTTGACTGATTTGATTAATCAGTTACTGGATTTTAGAAAGATGGACTCAACTCAATATATTATAAATCCGGCAAGAGTAGATTTGCGCCATCTTTTAACGGATTTGTACGGACGCATCAGTAAAACAGCGCAGAAGCAGCATATTGATTTTATTCTCCAGCTCCCTCAAGATGAATTTATAGTAAATTCAGATACAGATGCATTAATCAAAATAATAGGGAATTTGCTTACAAATGCACTCAAATATACTAAAGATAAGATAGTCTTATCTCTCGTAAAGAATAAAGATGCAACTTATTCTGTTTTTGTCGAAGACAATGGCAATGGCGTCTCTGATACTTATAAGAAACTGATATTTGATCCTTTTTATCAAGTACAAAATGATAGTGGGAAAATGGGTACCGGCCTGGGATTATCTTTGGCTAAAAAACTAGCAGAGATGTTAAACGGTAATATTACTGTAAAAGACAATGAAGCTGGGGGAGCTACATTTATATTCAATTTTTCCGATTTACCACTTCTATACCAGCATAAATCCGAACTTGATAGTATTCCTCTCGAAAAGGAAATAATAAAAGATAGAAGTGTGTCAGAAAACAAAAACAGCATACTGATTGTCGAGGATAATATCGAAATGGCATCATTTATAAAGAACTCTTTGCACAAAGACTATGCTGCCGATACCGCTTTTAATGCCGAAGAAGCAATGTTATTATTAGAAGAGAATAGCTATGATATTATAATCTCAGATATTATGATGCCAGGGATAGACGGTATCTCATTTACTAAGAAATTGAAGTCGGATCTCAATTATAACCATATACCAATCATTCTACTTTCAGCTAAAACTGAAAATGCAGTTAAGATAGAAGGATTACACTCCGGTGCGGATGTTTTCATCGAAAAGCCGTTTTCTGTGTCATTTCTGAAGGCGCAAATCATAAGTTTACTCGAAAATCGCAGAACTGTGCTTGACGCCTTTAATCGTTCTCCTTTTATTTCTTACTCTGCATTAGTTACCAGTAAAAATGACGAGCTATTTCTGAGTCAGTTAAATGAAGAAATAGAAAAGCATATCGCAGACGAAAATTTCTCGGTAGAATCATTAACTGATATTTTCAATATCAGCCGTTCTCACCTACAAAGAAAGCTTAAAGCCATAGGAGGTGTAACACCAGGCGATTATTTACGGAATTACCGTCTGCGAAAAGCCTGTCAATTATTGTTGGAGACCGATATGAGGGTAAATGAGGTTGCATATAGTGTAGGTTTCAGTACAGCTTCCTATTTTACTCGTGTATTCCAGAAAGCTTATGGTATTCTACCTAAGGAGTTTATAGCCAAACATGCGAATAAAACAAAGAAGTAACCATGAAAGGGACCCGCACGTCACCGAGAGTGTTACCGCATTTTTTTAATAACCTGTGAAAAGGATGTAAAAAAGCCTCTAAATATTCATTTAGAGGCTTTTTTGTCTATTTATACTATAGAAAGTGTGCGGATGATAGCCGTAAAACATTTAGACTATTTCGCACTTATTATCAGTAATTTACAGAGCCTTCACTTTAGCCAATGTCACCGAATTAGCCACCGACTAAGTCACGAACTCCTTTTTTTATCTAAATCAATGAACTCTTATTTGTAAGACAAAGGTACCCCTTTATTTCTGATAAACCTAATTAAAGTGACAAAAAACGATAAATCTTGCATTTTATTTCTTACCTTTGAAGTTCAAAAAACATAAAAAATGCAAAAGAATTATAGCCAAATAGAAAGCTACGTGAAAGGGATTAACCGAAAAGTGAAGGGAAATCTTGTAGCGGGAGCCATTATTATATTGATCATGATGATCACTCACCTAGTGAACGGATGTGAACCGATTCTGCCCAATGAACCAAAAGAGCTATCTACCAAAGTGGATAGTGTGCCGGAAAACAAAGAAATATTGCCGGGACAGGGCATTAACGACTGGGATGCAGATACAACCGTGTACCATTCACATACAAATCCGAAATAAAAAAAACGATTTCAATCAAAAAATTGTCAACCTTTAAGTTGACAATTCCAATCCTTTTTCGTATCTTTGTGATAACATAAAGGAAATATATGATATTCGACGATATTACTAATGATCACCGATTATGGGCTGTACGCTTTGATGGTGAGGGAAAAAACGAGCTGATGAAAGTGTTCTACGATTGGGCGGACGTGACTTGGCTGCGCTCCTTTTTTAAGGAAAACATAAACGACCTGAACGCTTACTTTAAAATCACGGATATAAACCAAGCGATCAGTGACACCATCGACGATGCTAAAAGGTTGAGATACCTCATGCTGGACATTTCACCGGAGGCTGACTTAAACAAGATATTCCGCCCACTGGACAATAACCAGGCATCGGATGCAATGTTACAAAAAGAAAAGGCTAGGCTGAAAGGAGCGGTCAGACATTCGTCGTGGTTACGCTTGTATGCGATTAAATTGACTCCCGGAGTGTACATTATCACCGGAGGAGCCATCAAGCTGACTGCAACCATGCAGGAAAGAGAGCACACTAGGCTGGAACTCGTAAAAATGGATAAGGTGAGGCGTTTCTTATTGGAAGAAAACATTATTGATGATGATGGGTTTATTGATTATATAGGTGAATTATAACAAAAGGAGGAAATAGTATGAATGATGATGGAAGAAAAATTGTAGAGAGGCTACAAAAGCACGCCTCTCCAACACCGTGCAAATGGCGCGAAATGTTTGAGTACATGAACGCGAATGATAGCTGGTTGCGATATTCGCAAAATGTAGCAATGATGATGCTGGATAGAATGGAAGAGCTCGGACTAAATCAGAATCAACTGGCGGAGAAAATGAGCTGTAGCCGACAATATATATCCAAGATATTGAAAGGGCAGGAAAATCTTTCTCTGGAAACACTATACAAAATTGAAAGGGCATTGGGAATTTCAATCCTCAAGGATAAATTGAGTGCCAATAAATTATCGAAGGTTGCGGAGTAAACCGCCTCCACGCACCGCCCACCCCATTTTTTTCCTTTATTCTTATACATCTCACAGGGCGCAGACGAACGGCAGGCAAGAAATTTCAGATAAAAATACCGCACGACGTAGGAGCGCAGGATATTTTTATCTGAAATAGCGCAGCGGTTCTTGACTGGCGGGCGGCTGTGACCTACCTTTGTAGAAGAAAAGAGGAAAAATACCTGTAAAACAACAGACTTCCATTTATTCATGTGGCTAATCGCTCTGAAATATCTTGGCCAATGAAAGACTTGCTATCAGATTTTTCTGAATCTCGTGCTCGAGCTGTAGCAAAGTGCTAGCAAATGTTTCGTCCTGGAAGAAGCCGGCTGCCGCAATCTGCTAGCAAACAACAGGTGATATCAGGTTCATCAGGTGCAGATCCTGCCAGGTACGTGCTAGCAAAGGGAGTGAATGGCTAAGTTTTCGGACCGAGGGGTTTCGGCTTGAGGAGTTTCCGAGCCAAGTGTAAGAATAGCCTTGCGTATGAGTTCGTCTGATTGCTCACCGTGCCGCTTGGCGGGATGAAGCGCGGCTGACAGCCGCACAATCACCCACCAAGCCGCCCTCCTGCAGCTGACCGAAGGAAGTGCAGCTAAGGAACCTTCTCCGAAAGTTACTCTTGTGAGTGATTACAGGGGTTACTCTTGCGTGCGGCGGTACCGCTGCGATGCCCGGTGCGGTTTCGCTCCGCAAGGCACTTGCTGCCTTGCTAAGGCTCCATCCGCTACCTCCTTTCGTCTGACAACAGGAACGGGGCGTTAATCCGAAGCATAGCCTGCGGTGCGTGCTTCCGGTGTTTTTCGGTTGAGCGGGTTTGTTTGTTGGAAGTAAGCACCCTCCGCCGTCCTCCGGGTGCGTGCGTATCGTGATGCTGCGTGCGCCGTGGTCTTCCGGTGTTTCTAATGAAGGGCAGTGTTTGCGCAGGAAATCTGGAATGGCAATTATGTTTAATTAGTCACAAAACCGTTCCGGATTTTGTGCTTTAATTCAAC
>OGXV01000701.1_pt1 | contig 21436 bp, 5 predicted proteins | sample 1576391 | NCBI WGS metagenome assembly OGXV01 (sample SAMEA3541586, study PRJEB24748) | human gut metagenome | biome: human gut; feature: human-associated habitat; material: faeces | place: China | collected 2012 | reverse complement strand
TGGAAAGAAGCCCGAAGACATAGTGCGCTCCGCCTGTTCTGGCGTGTTGCTGCGCCCATATACGATGATTGTATATGAAAGTACAGCCAATGGTACAGGCAATTTCTTCCAAAAGGAGTATGACGATGCTAAGAACGGGAAATCCCAGTTCGAGGCAATGTTCGTGTCGTGGTTTGACATAGAGCAGTATTCGTTGCCTCTTGACGATGTGGAGGCTTTTGCACAAATGCTGTATGCAAACCGTGAGAATGACGGCATACCTTCATCCCGTGAGGAAAACGGCAAATACCTGTGGTGGCTGTGGGAGAAGGGCGCAACGCTTGAAGCTATCAATTGGTACATACAGGAACGTGCCAAATATACCGAACACGGATTGATGGCGGCAGAGTTTCCTTCCGATGACGTGGAAGCGTTCGTACATTCCGGAGCACGTGTGTTCGACAAATACAAGGTCGAGAAGTTAAAAGCATCATGCAAGCCTCCACGATATGTAGGAGAAGTATATGCCGATGGTGATGAGGGGAAGAAAGCATTGCAAAACCTCCGTTTTGTTGGTGACAGCCAAGGCTTGCTACATATTTGGGAGATGCCTGAGATTTACGATGACGAAGTGGTAACCGACAGATATTTGACGGTGGTCGATGTCGGTGGGCGTTCCAACAAGGCGGACTGGTCTGTCATTGTCGTGTTCGACCGTCTCTTCATGACTGACGGAGGAAAACCCACCGTTGTGGCACAATGGTACGGACACATAGACATCGACCTCTTGGCATGGAAAGCGGCACAAATAGCGGCTTTCTACGACAATTCCCTGCTTGTGATTGAGAGTAATACACTTGAAACACATGATAAGGAAAGACAGGTGGACGGTGACCAATCCCAGTTTATCCTTAATCAGATTAAGGATGTTTATCCCAACCTGTATGCACGCAAGCAGTCGGAGGAGGCTATTCGGGAGGGCTTGCCAGTGAACTACGGCTTCCACACCAACATAGCCACAAAACCGATGGTAATCTCTACCCTCGTGAAAGTCATCCGTGAGAGCCTGTATGTCGAGCGTGACGCCCGTTGTCTGGACGAATATCTGTGTTATGAGAAGAAACCGAACGGAGCGTTCGGGGCGATTATCGGCAAACACGATGACTTGTTGATGACCCGTGCCATTGGTCTGCACATCTGTTTCTTTGAAATGGATATGCCCAAATTCGTTCCTCGTGTGGGAAGATACATCAGAAGGAAGAAAAAGGCGGTATCAGCCGCAACAATATAGTTTAACAATTTAACAACAGGAAAGATGAACATCTTTAAGAAAATCCGTGCTTCACTCCGTTTGCGTGAGGCAGTAAGACAAGCCGACAAGGCACATCAGGAGAATGGCGGACGCTATTATGTCATGCCGACAACCGGCACAAGTGGACAGCTTGTGATTATGGATAGGAACAATTTCCGTAAACTCAAGCAGAAGCACTATATCAACTACAATACATTCGTCAGAGACCTCGAAATTGAGTGTTTCTATTGCACTCAGTACAATAACGGGGCAGGTAAATTATCTTCGGCTGTAATGGCGAAAAAACGTAATCAGTATTACTCATGGTTGGAAGCAATCGACAAATCAAGGAAAAATGGGAAAGTACGGAAACATTGACGGTATAGCAACACTTACCAACGACCCGCTCGCACTTGACAATATCAATAAGTTTAAAGTCGGGGACCGGGTGATGTGCAACGATAATGGTGTCATTGGTACGGTCAAGGAATTGGATATTCCGAACGAAGCCTGTATTGTTGATTTCGACAATGGAGAGGAAGATGTCTGGATAGAGAAATTCCAACTGTCCAAAGAAGAATAAATAGACATGAGGGTGTATCAAATTGAATATATTTGGTACACCCTCATTCTTTATCCGCTAAGCATGGGCTAATTTGATTCTTTTCTCGTTGCCTCTTGACCAAATGTCATCTTCGCTTTGTCCATATGTCGCAAGCTGTTCTATTTCTTTCTTTTGTTGTTCCTGCCAAGGCTCAAACTCTATAATATCTCTCATAAGCCATGAATCCCACCGTCCTCTGAAACAGATACCCCGGTCATCAAGGTACACATCGGCTATGATTTTTCCGCTTGTATGTTCCGGTTGATTCGGGTTTTCGTTTATATGGTCGTATGAAATATTGTTTTCTGCCAACCATTTTTCCAATTTTTCAGTTTTCTTGCGTGTCGTGAAGATGATGATAGTCCATCCGTTTTTCTTTAGGGTGGCTGTACCTGTATCTGCGTTCGGTATCATCTGCCCAAACACATCCTCGCCTTGCCAACCTTTACTGTAGTCATGAATGACACCGTCAAAGTCTATACAAATAGTTTTCTGTTCCATGATGTCTTTAAATTAAAATTATTGCCTTATTGCATTATTCAGTTTGTTCACGGCCTGCATATTCGCACCTTGTTGCGCTTGCGCCATCAGTTCGGGAGAAAGACCGTCAGGCATTTTACCCTGTTCCAATTGCTCTTTCTGCGACTTGATGCTCTGTAATAGTTCATCGGCAAACGGGAAGTCGCCATGTTCAAGTAGTTGTTCCACGCTGATAGCTTGTGCTTGCCACAACTGCATGAGTATGTCGTTGGCAAGATGCCTGTATGCAGGGGTAGTTGTACTTTCTGTGATGCTCAAGTCAAACTCCACGTCTCGTATCTTTTTCGGGTCGTATTCAATTTGCGCACCGCTCCGTCCGGCAATGTTGAACACGCGCTTACTGTCATAGAACTGCTGTATATTTTTTACATCCTTGTATGCACCATCTACCACAAAACCGCTGAAACATTCCAACAGGTCAAGCAAAGTGGTAGTGGCATTCTGCGTCTGTTGTTGGAAATGGGCGGCACTTTCACCCGAAAATCCAGGCTTGCCTTGTAATGCTCCTGTTACACCTGAAATGTCTTCAAAGAACTTCAATTGAATATTCAGCAGTTCAGCAATGCCGATGTTGGTCGAATTGTTGGCCACTTGTTCCGGCACACGTCCGCTCTTGCTCGGTCTATAGACAATCACACCGTTGAACTCAGCCCAGCTTTCCGCAATGTCGTCAATGCTCACTCCGTCCGGCAGACAATCATCGGGCATCATCAGTACCCCTTTGGCACTCGCACGCATTATCCAGTCATAAAGGGTTATCAAACGGTTGGTATATCGCTGTTGGTCGATGACATCAGATACGAACGAATGGATTTCACCGTCAATGAACGGATAAGCCTTGAATACGTATGGGTGGCTGTCATGTTCGTATGGCGTTTCTCCCTCTTTCAGAATATCTCCGAATGGCGACAGGTAATAGAAATACCAATAATCGTCAATAAACCACGTGGCTTTAACGAGCGGCACTTCTTCTTCGGGCATACCGACTGACTTTGCCATTTCGATGCGTTCATCATTGACGGCGACCACACACTTTTGGTAATCCTCCACGTCAATCTTGAAGATGTCCCCGTTTTGGTAGTCATGGCACCGGTATCTTGGCTTTTGCTCCTTGCGCCACACCTCGATAACTCTGCATCGTCCCGGCTCACTCGTAAACAGAAAATCGTAGTTTTCCAAACGACTGTAGCCGAAACGCTCTGCATACGAGGCGATGTATTCTTTCTTTGCCGCCCACTTGTAGATGTCCCTAAGTCTGCGGTAATCTTCGGGTGAAGAGGCAAACTGTTCGCAAAGCTGTCCGAATGAAATGTCGTGTATCTCGCCAAGAACCGACACATCCCACCCTCGAAAATCTCTCATATTATTATCTATGAAGAAATTGTTTGGCTGTACATAGTCCGTCCAACAATCTTCTTTTCCGTTACGCCAACCGTATGATTTGCGATGTACAATGAATCCGCTGATAAGAAACTCCTCCATTGTCCGGGCATATACCTCCGTCATCCGGTTCAGTTGCATATTGCATTGCAGAATTGTACTCATCGTTTCGCCCAATTTCTGCTCGTCTCGGTCACGTGCTGTACAGGTCGGTTCTTTGCTCTGGCTTCGATACACGCCGAGTACGCTTTTTACCAATCTGCGGATAAGGTTGTTCTTCAATGGCACATTGCCCTGCCTTTTGATATACTCTTCTTCCGTCATGGTCTCACCGTCCACACATATTTTGTCATCCCACTGAAAACCGTAGGTATATCGCTTGTTGCGCTCTCTGTCCTTTCGGAAATCCTCCATCTGATTCCAATAGTGCTGTGCCTCCATCAATATATCAAACGCCCTGCGGTCGCCCGACTGCCGTGAAGACATTACTACGGTATCCATTTCCTCCGTATCACGTTTGGGTGCGACACGGCTCATGAACAGCAGTCTTTTATTTCCATTTTTTGTATTATGCATAATCGTTGAATATTATCAGAATGCTTTGGATAGACACAAAGGTACTATCCAAAGCATTCCTTTCAAGTATAACTATTTATCTCCATCCAATCCTTTCAACTTATCAAGCATTTCAACTTTCAAGTTCATAATCATGGTTTCAACTTCTTCTCGCTGTGTCGGGTCAATGAGTTTTAGAGCCTTGCTTGCTTTTTGTATGGCATTGTGATAGCCTTTAACTAAAGCGTACCGTTTGAATACCTCTGAATTGATAAGTTCATCTATCTTTTCAGCATACTCGATGTTCCCCATTCTGACCTGATTCTTGTATCCGCTTAAAGAATGCTGGACATCTTCCATTTCATCAACTGCTTTAGAATACTCACGGTTGATTTGGCTGCCTGTTGTCCGTTCATCTGCGGTTTGATAGAAACTGCTGATGACAGGTACATTGCGCCATTCCTGCAAATCTTCATTCCATAGCATTTCCAATGTCTTTTGGGTCTTGTTCAGTGTTTTGCCGACACCGCCAAAGTAGCTTTCAAACAGATGTTCTATCAATGCAGGATTAATGTTTATTGTGCCTGCATCGACATTGTTACCTCCTGTTATCTCGTTCAACCATCTTGTACCGTCAACAAGCCAAGGGGCGGTACTCTTGTACGCCTTTGTCCACTCTGGATCCATTTCGTTCCACGTGTGTTTACGGTAAATAGGTTTGCCAAAATAATCCTTATTGGCTATAATCTGCGCAAAAGGTTGTCCGATAGTCGGTGTAAGGCTTACTGCAACATTTCCTCCGTTGCCTGTCAGGTCAATAGGTAGCATGGACGAGAATCCGGTTGCTGCCTTGCTTAAACCGTCTTCAATATTTTCCTTTCCGGCAAGGACTGAATATGCTATTTCTCCCATACTGTAGAAAGGTCTCATTTCGTGTGGTAATGGAAGCGTCATATATCCGTTTTCACTCCAAGGTACATAAAGGACGAGGTTGTTCCTGCGTACCCATTCCGGTAAATCCCAATAACCGTTGTCATCGTCATCTCCACCAAGCAGAGCCTGTATAGCCAAGTTCATCATCGGAACAAGGAAGCCTGCCGATGAGAATATGGTTAATGCCATAGTGGTTTTGGCAGGGTGTTTTGCCATAAGTTTGCCGAAGTTCGCTACACTCTGAATGGCTGCATTGAAAAAGATGTAACTGAAGTTCATGACACTTGCACCCAGTCCGCCACTTCCTTTCTTGTTGAAGTTGACGGTAATCTCTTTCGCGTCATATATGGAGTGGGCCACATCCCTGCCCATTTGGCGGCTTGTCATATACACCATGAAGCGTGTCGTGTCCTCTGCGCTTCTATTCAGAAACTCCACACTGTTCCACAAACCGTTCCATGCTTTTTGGGTAATGGAACTTTTACCCTCTGCTTCTTTTATGAAACGCTTGATGTTTCGTTTGTAGTCTTCAACTGTATTCAGTTGGGTAAATCCTGTTTCGCCTCCATTACGGATAAACTCGTCAAAATAACGTTCCAAATCGTTATTCCTATCAAGCCTGCCGTTTTTGTATTTTACAAGCAGACGCGGCAGTTGAGCCTTAACCAGGCATTCTGTTACATTTTTGTTATACCTGACTGTATATGCAGCGTTTTCTTTAATGGCTACTGCCGTACCTGCCCAAATGATGTCTCTTGACAGGTTGCTCACGACAAAGGCAGGGTTCATTGAAGTAAATGCTCTTGCCATAAGATTCTTTACCGCTTTTGCAGCCTTGTACAGACTGCTGTCGTTTACATCCGGGTTGGTCAATCCGTTGATGGCTTGTGCCGCTCTTGGATTGCCATTGATATAAAGGCAATATTCCTTACCGGCTCTTTTTACCCTTACAACGTGTTCTTGACCCTCGCGTTTCGTAATATGCATACTTAGTTTCAGCCCGTCCTTCTTTTTCGTGGCATTATCTCCGAGGGCTTCCATTTCCTGCTCGAATTGTTCGACAATGGAAGCCACCTCATCACCTGTTGCATCTTCCGGGATTATTGGGTTTCGTGCTTCCCATTCACCGGTGGCATTGTCAAGCACATACCATTGTTCGCTGATACTTACAAGTTCATTCGGATTATTGAGAATGAAGTTCAGAAATTTCTGCTTCATCAAGTTCCTGTTTCCTTGAACGATGCTGCTTTCCGCCATGAATCCAATGGTGGCCAAAGGGTCGTCAGCCAGACTTGTGCGTCCTTCCGCTGTCTTCAATGTCGGAGAAAGCATCAGACGGTTGCTTGTCATATATTCGTATTCGTTGGAAGCGACTTCGCAATCCCAACCTCTTAATGGCACATAATATTTGAACATTCCACGAACTTTGTCATAAGTGGATTTACTCATCAAGCCGCTATTGTAACTTTTGCGTAACGTTTCTTTGGTCGCAGCGTTGATTTTATCCCACAATTCGGACACGTTAAACTTGCTCTCGAACTCATCAACTATCATTTGTGCAGCCTCGGTGAAATTATCTTTATCACCGGTTAATTCGGTCAAACCTGAATAATCACGTGTAATAGCACCATCCCAAGTGTCGCCATCCTGCTCTGCATCTCGTTTGGAGAATTCCTCATTACGCTCCAAACCATGCTTTGCTATGATGTACGACTTCAACTCTTCATAAGATGCACCTAATTTGATAAGTTTCTGAACAACTTTCATCATCGGTTTATAGAAATCCCTTTCATATATCTCCGCTTGCGACTTATTTTCTGCCGACATACTGTTTTCTGCAATATAGGCATTTTCAAACGAGTGGATTGGATTCCCTGTTTCTTCTGAAATCATGTCCTGCAATGTTTTCAATGCGGACATACTGTCTTGATACGCCTCTTTCAGTCTGTACAGGAGATTTTCTTTCCATTTGACACTTCTGCTTTTATTGGGTGTACGGACTTTCCTATCATAGCGTCTCCTTAAAGAGTCGCCGTCACGGTACAGGGTATCATCGTTTTCTGCAATGTTCTGATGATGTGGTTCGGCAACTGCATAATTGCCTACTTTCAGTTCATACTGCTTTGCCACATCGGCGGCTTCTCCCAATATACTTCTGTATCTGCCCGGTTCTACAAGATTCTCGTAGCTGCGCCACAATACATAGCGTAGTTCGTTGTCAGTCAGAGTAACCCCTCCGAAATCCTCAAAGCCTATCTTGTGCAGCATATTCAGGAAGAAATCCTTTATCTGCCTCCACCAGCTTGCATTGATGTTTTCAAATTCAGTATCTTCTGCAAGCGAAGCAAGATATTCTTCGGTAGCCTTACTGAAATCCCAACCGTTTTTTGCAGCCATATCTACAATGCGTCTACGAATGCTTTCTTCTGCATTGCTGAATACATTATCAAGGAATGTATCAAAATGTTCGCCGAACAGCTGACGCAATCCGTAGTGGGCTACCGCTTCATGAAGCAGGGTCTGCTCTATGTCAAATACGCTTGAATGGTTGGGAACAACAATGGTAATCTTGCCTGTACTCTTTGAGTAGAAACCTTTTACACGCTGTTTCTTACCCTCCAATGTGGAAGCATCGGTTACTATATCCACATTGTCCAGATGCAGCTTTTCTGCAAGGCTTTTCACGCGCTCTGTCATTCTTTGGCGTTCACGCTGTGCAAATTCTCTCCGTTGCTTTGCCGTTCTCCTTGACCGCCCGAGCAGCTTTTCTGCAAGGCTTTTCACGCGCTCTGTCATTCTTTGGCGTTCACGCTGTGCAAATTCTCTCCGTTGCTTTGCCGTTCTCCTTGACCGCCCGAGCAGTTTTGCCGCAGGGTCATTCTCATAACTGACTTCATCATCGGTGTATGCCCCAATGCCGTTACGTTGGAGAATATCAGTTGTGTCATCCTTTACTTTTACTCCCAACTTGGTCAATTCTTTAACAACCTCATCAATATGGTCGGCAGGAATATCCGCACGCAACTTTCCACGATAAGGGTAGAAGTTTCCACCTGCGGCACGTAGCAAGGTCTTGTTTTCATAGTAAACAGCACCATCTTTCTTTGTCTTAGGAACAGTGAGGTAGAACATCTTTGCCCAACTGCTACCCATAATTTCAACCTTTCCATCGTGGCTTGTTATAGGCGTATAGTCTTTTATCTGTTGCAAACGACTGCTCAATGGCGCACCGCTCGTTTTCAGCATAGAAGCATTCCATTTGTCGGGCATTAAGATGCCATCGTGAACATTACCGTCAATGTCAGTATAACTAATGAGTTGTCCCGGATAGCCTCCATATTCATCTTGTGTATCGGCTATAGCCTGCAAGATATTACCTGTCATAATGAAACCTGTCTTTCGTGTCTCACTTGGTATCTGACTATCCCAATTATCAAGTGTGGTGGCACGTGCAGCATCCCAATTGTCATTGGTCATTTTATCAATGCTTCGCAACGCATCAATCTGTGAAAGTTTAATCTCAATGCGTCTGCGACCGTCAAGGGTTGCAAATACCGCAAGTGTTGTTGAGGCTGTAATCTTGCTATCCTTTGTTTTGTATCCACAGAAAATAGCAGGAGTGGCAAAGTCAAAAATCATCGACTCAAGGTTATCCGGCACAAGATAAGACTTGCCAACTTCAAACATTCTCAAGCGGAGCATCATCTGGTCGCTGCTTTGGTTGAGGCGTAGAATATTGTCATTGTGCTTCGCTTCAACCTTTTCGTTAGTCTCTGCGATAAAGTTTTCTATGGCAACACGCTTTTCCTCTTCGCTACGTTTCTTCTGTCCGTTGATTTTGTCTGTCTGTTTGGCAATATCCTCTACGGCTTTCGCTTTTGCTTTCTCGTACCGTTCTTCCTCTGCGGCAATTCTCGCTTCATCTTCATTACGGATTGTCTCAAGAACACTTTCCAAGTACTCAGCAGGTGAAGTACCTCTGTTTATCTGTTCGATAACCTTGCGTATTTCATCGGATTTCATGGGTTTTCGCAGTACATCCATTTCCACCTTTTCTACGAATGAGTTGCGGGCAAACGGATTGTTGCCATCCGGGTCTATCCCCTCGGATGACACCCTCTTTTCTATCGTCTTGGCACGTAGAGGCATTACGGTAATCTTTAAATCATTACTGCCTGTATCATTAAGGTATTTAATTAACTCGTTATAGCGTCTTACTACATCATCGTAAAACTCCTCTTGCTCTTTGGTCGTCAGCAGGGCTACATATCCTGTAACTTTTCGTGCATCATCTTCCTGTGGTTTGTACTCATCAAGTTCACTTGCTTGCACACTACCGCCTCCAAGTCCGCCTTTCTTCAAAGGTGCACCCATTTTCTCGTAGATTTCCACATTATCACGTAGATATTCTACAACAACTTGGCTACCATACTTATTGAGCAAGTCCGGTGCTTCAACATCGTTGCTTTCACTATCCTGTGAGGTGGTAGTATTGGCGTTCAAAGACTTCAACTTGGTAGAAAGCATCATCAAGAAACGGTTTTCAGCAGGAACAGGCAAACCGAGATTGATGTAATAACCCCTATGTACCTGTCCTGTGCGGTCAATACGACCTATCATCTGCATATAGTCGTTGATGTCGCTCAATGGCTGTGCAATAATCATCGAACGTTGACGTTGGTCGCTGAATTTCTCCGAAGCGTGCAGACTGATACCTGTTGATGCAGACTTGTTGAGAATGAGTACGTCAAGAGTACCACTGTTGAACTCTCTCTGCATTTTCTTTTTGTCTTTGTCAGTTCTACGTTTGACAACGACACGCCCGTCATCGTTGCGCTCAACATACATATTACGTCCTGTCAATTCACCTACTTTGTACCCTTTATCGTTCAGACGCTCGATAATGGCATCAAGTGGACTGATAAAGATGTCACTTGTGCTTTCACGAATGAAATCCTGCAACTCGTAATATGCTTTTTCTCCTGCCGGACCTAATGCCTGTGGAGAATATCTCTCGTGACGTTCGTTACCGTCCTCATCTTTAACGGTGTACTGCATAACAGTGTCAAGTCCTTTTAGTAGGCTTGCGCTGAATGTTGGCTCATCAATGGTTTCTCCTGCGGCATAGTCCTTAATACTGCTCTCCATTGTGCTTTCCAACGCAATAACAGGGTGGCGACCTGCATTGATTTCGGCTTCCACTTCATCTGCAATAGCATCGACTTTGAGGGCAAGCATAAGCTGCTTGGTGTAGTTGTAGGTCTTGCTTGCAAATGGCACATTCTCTACGCCCATTTTATCTGTGCCTCGCTTCACACCTGCGCTCTCAGCCATAACAGCAAGTTCCATATCCAATGCTTCAATCATCGGCTTTACATAATCCTCTTGGAATTTGATGATGGCATTGAATGCTGCTATGGTACGGTCGTAATTTTCTCTTGCACGTCTAACAGTTTCGGGGTCAGTAATTGTTTTCCAATCGGTAACAACATCGCTCATATCTCGCTCTCTGCGTACCATTTGCCCTGCATTTGTTAATTCACGGCTCATAATTTCTTGCAGAGTTACACCGCCTTTCTCAATGATACTAATCATCTTATCCGGCTCAACCTTTGCTTGGCTCATCGCTGTACGAATTGCATACAAAGGCATTGTGTCGGGACGCTTTGCGAACGTAGCACTTGCAAACGTGGCAGCTTTCGCCCCACGAAGAATACTTTGCAGATAGGCTCCTGTATTGCTCGAACCTGCCGCCGTGTGACTTTCATCAAGGAACAGATAGTTATCCTTTGCAATGGCACGTAAGAATGTGGCTTTCGGGGTAGCCTTGCCATTCTTTACGTTCTTGCTTTTCTTAGTGCGTGCGCCACTTTTTTTGGCTGCTTCCTCCATTTCTTGTTGACTGACAGCATCACCAGTGTTTACCTGCGAATAGGTGAGTACAGCAAAGTCGCAGTCTTCGGGAAGTTTGCCGGTTTCCATTACTTTTTTCATCTTGGAATCCGACAAACCTTTATATACCACTTTACCGTTGGCATCTACCATTTCACCCTTATTTTCCTTTGCCGATGGGGAGTTGAAAATAAATGGAACAAGGTCACCGCTTCCAATATCCACCAAGTCACGATAAATATCGGAGAATAAGTCTGCTTTCTGGGTGATGAATACAGGTTTCTCGCCTCGTTGCACTGCCCAACGAATAAGTGCTGCCATTTGGCGACCCTTACCAACACCTGTTTGGTCACCTATAATGAGTGCTTGACCTTGCTTCATCTGATAGATAGCCATAGCAACACTATCCATCTGCTCTGCGGCAAGTGCCTGATGCGCTTCCTCAATGGTGTCATATCCGAGTTCTGTCTTAATAAATTCGTCTATGCTGCCGTGCTGTGCTTCAATTTGAGTAAGCACATTATCCATTGCCTCTACCATAGCAGCAGGAGCAACGCTTTCAAGCCTGAATGCTGTATTATGAGGACGATAAGGAAGTTTTTCTTCCGTCAAATCTCTTTTCTTAGGTTCTTCACTTAATCCCAGTCCGCTTCGTTGAACGTCCACTCCATCCACTGGCTGAGTCCCATTTCCCACAGTTCGTTGTTCAAGTCTTCTTCGGTCAGTTGAAGACTCTCCAATGGTATCAGTTCCTCTCCCGGTCTCGCCAACTGTATCATTCTGTCCACGTTCTCCCAATACAGGTCGTTGGTCGCTCTCAGAGTTTCTCTCCAATCCGGTTCTTCCTCTCCGTTCTGTTTGGCTTCCACTCTCATCATTCGCCTCAGATTGTCTATTATGTCCTGCTCCGTCAGTTTCCCCGGATGCGTTGTCAGCGACAGACAGATGTCGCCCTCCTCGGCTACGTAATACTTCTGTTCCATTTGTCTTTTCCTTTGAATTCAATACTTCGTTAATAATCTCATATAGGTCATCAAAACTTTCAGCCTTGCGGATAGCCTTACTCTCCACAGGTGGATATACGGCTGTCTGCACCCGTTCCTCATTGCTTCTGCGACCATCTATAAGTATCATACGAGTAGGGAACGTAGTACCTTGTTTTGCGTACAGTCCGCCACTCATATCAATAACACCTTTCACGTTATAGTGGTCGTACAGATACGTAAAGAATGGCTTCATACTTTTTATAGCACCATTAATAGCATATTCCATATTTCCACCAATGATAATGGCTGCTCTGCCATCATCTTTCATACTTGCAAGAGCATTTAACGTAATCTGTGGGTCAAGTCCGGGTATCATCTTTCCGTCATACTCTACAGCCTCACGTTTCCCAAATGGAGGATTAGCAATAACAGCGTCATACTGCATACCGCCTTCAAAAGGCTCTGTTGCATCCTGCTGTGTTACCTCTGCAAAACCTTGCTCGCGAAGATTATCCAATCGCGTCTCGTCAAGTTCATTTGCGCGTACTTGCTCAACAGGTACAGTGAACACCAGCATTCCGTTACCTGCCGTAGGCTCCAACACCTTACCGTCAGCTTTGTTTGCCATTGCAAAGCGGTTAGCAATCCAAGCCATCGGAAGAGGAGTGGAGTACTGCTGCATCTTGATACGATTACTGCTTCGTGCGGCAATGGTAGGTTGCATTTCATAAAGTTTGCATATCAAATCGTATGATGCACGGCTATCTCTACCTTTGCGGCCAACAACCTCTCGTGCGGCTCTCACCAATCCGTCCTCAACAAGTTCCTGCAACAAAATGTCGGTTCTTCCGTCATTATCCACCTCCATTCCCAACTCACTTGCACGCTTGCGTAGGTCTAAAATGCTTCTGTATGGCTTTGTCCCATTGTCAAGAGCCGCAAGCATATCAGCCTTTACTGTCATTGCAAATTGGCGATGCAGTTCTGCATCAGTTCTCTGTAATCCATGTTCGCTGTTTTTATTGTTATCAGTCAGACCGTCAAACAAACCCAACTCATTTGACTGCTGTGAATTTACTGCTTTTTTCTCGTTCTTTTTACGTGCAGGGCGGCTTTTTTTGATGCGTTCCTGTGCAATCTCTGCCTCTTGTTCCACCTCTGCCTCTCTTGTTATGGTTTCGGCAGTGGCAAGTGCATCAATGCTTGTCTTGTCGAAATTCGCCACGTCAAACTTCTGTACCTCATCGTATGGGGTCATGTCGGAATCAAGTCCATTTTCTGCCACCTCTGGTAAATCTCTTGCACCATTATAGAACGCTTTGAGGTACGGGCGTATGGCATCGCCCAAGTCTGCAATCATGGCTGTTGCATACTCGGCAAACTTGCGTGCGCCTTTCTCCAAATGGTAAACAGCCATCTCCGTACCAATGGCAAGTATTTCAGGGTTTATGCCCATGTTCATTTGACCGAGCAACTTCTTGCGCATACGCTCACGGAGTTCTGCATAGCGTTCATCGGTAACAAGACGGTTGCCACTCGTATTATTTTCAGGCTTAGATTCTTGCTCTGTGGCTGCCGCTTTTTCTGTACGTACAATCTCCCTAATCTTAACCTTGTTTTCAAGAATGGTTTCAACAGCGTCACGCAGTTCCTGATTAAAATTCTTGGGATTACGTACAATCTCCAACATTTCTTCAGGACTGTTTGCCGTATAATTAAAACGTCCATCCCCGATAGGGATAGGTCCGCTCACATCATCACGCCTCAATGTGGTTAATCCCGTTTCCTTATCAACAGAAACAGAATATTGCCATACAGGGGTGTATTCCTGTCTTTCTTCCGGCTTTGATGTTTCCGAAAGTTGAGGTTCTACAAACTGTACATTACCGTCATTGAGAGCCTGCATATCAGACATTGAGACTGGCTGTTGTGATTGTGCATCAGTTGCATATTCTGCCAAGCGTTCAGCATCTTCCTTGCTCCGCATCATGAAGCCTTGCTTTTCCTTATCCCACCAGCCTTTCAGTTGTTTGGCAAACATTGTGGTGTGCTTCCGAACAGTATCTCTTAATTCATCATTGAACTTCACAAGGTGCATATCCAACACCTTACCTCTTTTGGTGGTGTATTGTGCCGGAGTAATGGTGTATGCAGCATCAGTCGGTGTTGTCGTTTCTTCATTGGAATTGTTTTGTTCCAATTTCCGCTGTTCAGTAAAGAGGTCGTTTATTTCGGAAATAATGCGGGCTTCCTCAAATATATCACTCTGACCATGTGCGGCTTCTTGTTCCTTGTGCAGTTCTTCAATGCGTGATTTGATTTCAGAAAGTCTGTTGACTTGTGTACTTGAACTCTGTTCCTCAACACTTTTAACTGATTTGTATTCAGCAAACGCTTTAGTCTTACGGTGGCTACTATCTATCCACTTCTCGAAATCCTCTAAGTTGACACCGGTCACCACCGTCTTGTGATTCTTCGCCCAGTCGCTGTCATAATTCGCAAAGTAAGCCGCCTCGGCATCGTCAGCCTCGTTGAAGCCAAGCATTACCTTATGCTCGTCAAAGCTGCCGTCCTCGTTGTACTGGTCCACCACGAACACCCTGCGTCCGTTCCACCCGTCAATATCGTCAGAGAGGAACATGTCTATGTGGTCTCCATCCACGCCCTCCGTACCACGGATGTAGCCGTAGGTGTTCTGCATGGTCGTTTCCCATTTGTTGCCGTTGGCATCCACTCCGCTGCGCACACTGCCTTTAGGCTGCTCGATGGTAATATCGAACACCCCGACCTGTACATGACCTTTCTTGTAATTTCCGGCTTCTTTCTGCGCTTCGGTAGGATTTACATCTACCTCTGCTTCTGCTGCTGCGATTTTTTCTCCTAACTCACTGCTTTTAACAGAATTATTTGTACCTTTGTTGTCAGAAAGCATAGTGGTTTGAGGCGCATCCGTGCCCTCGGTAGCGAGGTCAGACACATTCCCTTGCGGCGAGTATAAGCCTTGTGCCATGTCTGAGGCATTAGAAACATCATCGGCGTGTTTCCAAACCATTTTTCCTTTAGTAAGGAGGTTCGCAATGGCGTTCCTCCTTTTTTCTTGGTTGGAAACAACTACCTCTTTACCGTCTTTGCTGACTGTGATTGAAGTGAAGTAATAATACCGAGAACCGTCAGCTTTTTTAAATGAGCGTATAAATACATAGGAAGATGCACGTTCTGTTGTATCTCCCTCTTTGGCTTCACTCACATCTGAAACTATTGCATGTGGGTATTCAAGCGTAGGTTTAATCATGCCCAATTTACCATTTCTGCCTTGTCGCATCAATTTTGTAAATTGGTTTTCACCCATTTTTACATTGCCTATCGGTGTTGTGACGATACCATCTTCACCGAATAGGGCATCCCAGTTTTCAATAGTGAGGTCTATTTCAGGAGCAATTTCAGCACTCAATTCCATATCTGCAATGAAGTCTTGTGCTTCATCCGCAGTCATGGAACGGCCAATTACTTCCGTTGCATCATTTTCCTCTTCTTTATTTCCTCTATCTTCGCTCTCAACTCCGCTTCTTCCACCATTTCTTTCAATTCTTCCTCCACGCTCGGTTGTCCTATGTCCGTCCTCAACTCGTTCTCCTGCCGGAGCATCTCCATTGCTTCCTTGTTGCCCTCGTTGGCTTGTTGCAGTATCGCCAGCCAATACATTGCTTCGCTGTTGTCCATCGTAGATAATGTTTAATGTTTCGTAAATAGCCTGTGCAAGCGTCCGGGGAGTGTTATCCGGCTGCTCGAACAGGGTTGCTTCCTGTGTGCCTTGAATAAGGTCATAGATTTTGTTAAATGTACTTTGTATAATGCCTTGGTTTTCTCCCTTGTACATCGTCGCCAAAAGTAATGCGAAATTACTGAAATTATCGGAAGGGAGATAACTTTTGCCCGTTGCATCATCAATCTGATATTGTCGTTTCCAACTTTCAACGGCTATCCGTGCCTCTTTGAAATTTTTCGCATCGGTAAATAGTTTGTCCTGCGACAAGGCATAATAAGCCCGGATTGAGTTCTGTATCTCCTCAACCATACGCTCTGCATTCGGACTGTCATAATCTCGGAATGCCGTTGCGAGAATAGCCTTTTGAGCCTTTACAGGCAATGCGTTGAACATTTCTTCAAGACGGACACTGCCACCCTTAAAAATGCTCTGATACATGATTCCGCGCAAATCATTCTTGGCTTCGGCGGTAAGGTTGCCCTTGCTGTCAAATGCGCTGCTGTATTGGGTCGGTGTGATGTAGCCTTTCTGCGTCATCCATTTCAATACCTCTATGCCGTTATTGTCCACAAGTCCGGCAAAAGAGGTTTCCTCATCGCTCGAAGCAAGCAGCAGATTGGCAAACGAACGCATATCATTGCCCATCTTCTGCATGATGTTCTTAGGCTTTATGCGTTCAATGCCTCCGCTCTCGGTGTCCTGTGCCACATACTGGCCAAGACGGATAGCCTCTGCATCGTTCACGTCAACCATATTTACGAGAACAGGATGCTCCATAGCCTCAATATCTTCTGCCTGTAATCCAAATTCCTCAGCATGGTCTTTCAGATATTGCTTGTACTTGGTCGCCTGTTCCGGATGGCTCTCCCACATCAGGCGGAGTGCGTCACTTCGGTTATTGCCCTGTATGGCTTCGCCTCGTGCGTTCACGGTAGGTGCGCCCGTATAGGCAGTAACAGAAGATGTGATTTCTTCGGGACGTATGTTTTCGGCAATTTTGCGTGCCGAAAGTACACTTGCTTCATCGTTACGCTCCTTTGGCTGTGCCTCATCAATGAAGTGGAGCGGATTGCGCACGCCTTGAACGTGGCTTGGTTGCAACAAGTTTGCATCAATCACGGCTACACGACCTCCAACAATGGCATCATCACTGAATTTCACGGATACATCATTGCCATGCAATGCCTGTACAGGCTCTTGTCTGTCTATCTTATGACCGTTCATGCGTCTGTAACCTCTTGCCCGTGCATCCTGCGGCTTGTCATCCACCATGTCCGGCACTCCGTTCAGGGTTTCACGCTCGATGCGTTCCGCTTCCTCACGTTCAGCACGCAACTTTTCTTCTTCTGCCTTTCGCAATGCGGCTGCTTCATCGGCAATGCGTCTGCGTTCAGCATCCGCTTCCATTTTTCTGTGATTGACGGTACCAGCTATCTTCTGCCAAATGAGCAATTCCTGTTTGGCTGCATCAATCGCTGCCTTGCGTTCTTTCTCGGAAGCAATCTTTTCAGCAATGGAGTTGCCACCTTTTGATTTTGTTTTCTCCAACTTTTTCAAAGCAGCTTCCTTGTCAGCTACCATTCCATCAGCCACAGTCTGTGCCATAGCCTCATCACCCTCAGTCTGCTCCACAATGGCATCCCAAGCTGTGTCGCTGTCGGCCTGCTCATATAGTGGATTTCCCTGCTCATCCTTTGGTATTCTCTGCATTGCAGGAATATTTTGAGGGGCATTGTTATCTTTTTCGGGAATATTTTCCGCACCATTGTTGCTCTCATTTTCGGCAGGATGTTCAAATGTCACTCCGTTATGCTCCAACAGCATATTGTCAAGTTCATCACGAGTGAACAGGTTCACACGCTTGCCGTTGATAGGAGCTTCGGTAAATACCTCATACTTGCCGTCCGCATCGGCATCTGCTGTGATATTGCCACGGACGGTAACACCGTTCTCATCGGTAAGCGAAACAATGTCATTGAGGGCGTATTGTGGTCTTTCAGCCTCTTGCATTTCCTGTTTCCGTTCGGTATTCTCAATGGTTCTCTGCTGCTCGAACTGCGCCACACGTGCCAAATTTGCCGCATCAGCCTGTTGCTGTATGGTTTCTTTTGCCAACGGGAAGATATTCATGCCGTCACTCACGTTAACTGTGCCGTCCCCATTATCTACAATCCCGTCTTCGTTGGCTATAATCTGAACCTGTATCTGTGCGTCATCACCGGTAATGGTGTATGTATCTCCGGGGTTGAATGTGACCACGCCGTCAATCTTGTCGGATGCTTCCTGCGCGAACTGCTGAATGATAGCCTCCTCTGCTGTCATTTTCTCATCGGACGGGTTCAACGGCTTATCAATGTTCAATACGGCATCTGGAGACACCTGTTCAAGTGCGCCTGTTTCCGCATCACGGACAATGATGCTACCGTCCGAAGCCTGATTGTCAATGCTGCTGCCGTCTGCATATGGCACAAGGTTTCCACTCACGACATACACGCGGCGGTCGTCCTGTTTCATCGTTGCCCCCTGTATCATGCCATTGGTGCGGTTGGTACGTGCATCGACCATTGCATTGCTTTGCTCCACACGTGCATCTATGTCATCACGCACACGCTGAATCATGCCGTCATATACCTGCTTGGCATTCAGGTAGTCAAGAACTGTTTCCAACTCGCTTTCTCCCCAAATGCCATTGCTCCGCATTTCCTCCAATGCATTCAGAGGATGAGCATCCAAAAAGCCAAGTGTGTTTTCATCCACTATGGCAGAAACCCTCTGCCGCTGATAGTCACGCATATTCTTGGCATCGGTCATTTCCTGTGGGTCTGCGATATTGTAACCATCAATGTAGCTTTCATTCATTGACTGCACATCCTCGTCCTGTTCGCCGCCCCGTTTCTGTACGAGAGTACCGAGGTTAAAGCCCCTCATCATCAACGAACGCTCCATGTAGGTAAGGATTGCGGCTCTCTCATCGTCAGAGAAATTCTTGTCGTTTACAATTCCATCTGCCACGCTGCCAATGTCATCATTGGTCGTAAGGTCGATAGTCGTCCTTAACGGTTCCCATATTTCTTTGCCAAGCAATTCTGTTGCACGGGCATCAGCCTTGTTTACTCCGTGCTTCATTGAAGCATACTGCGCTCCTGACAATGTAGCCTTACCTGCGCCCATCAATCCCATAGAAAGAGCCATGCCGCCCCAAATGTCGCCGTGGAATTGTCCTGTTGCAAGCAAGTTGGTGCGTGTGCCATCCGGGTTATGCTGGTACGCATCGTCCAGATTGAGCATGGTGCGCCACAATTGCCCATAGTATTCTTCCGTTACCTCTCCAAAATAGTCACTCACACCCATTTTGTTGAATAACTGATGTGTCTGTCCCATGATACCGTTCAACGCACCTGCATCAGCCTTTGAAAGCACTGCATCGATACGCTTTGCACCCACCACATTGGCGAGCTTACTCATATTTCCAAGAGTAACTACAGGGTCAAGGTGCGAACCGAACATTTCCGAATAATTTTCAACGATGGCATTGGCTTCTCCTTGCCAAATGGCATTTCCCCAAGTCTTGTCGTTGGAAAAATCATAGTTTCCGTTCTCATCGACAACCACATCACCGAGTTTTCTGTCAATAATGTCGGCTGTGGTTTTCCCTGCCTGTACCGTATTGGTCATAAGCGGAGCACGGAGAAGCAGGTCATCAGCGGTCGTACCGAGAGCCTTAATGGTCCAATTGGTTGCATATTGTCCCAAACCTTTCACGCCGTTGTTTTTCAGGTATGTCTTGAAGCCCTGTTCCGCCAGTTGCTCTACTACTTCTTTGCCCACCACCTTTGTGGCGGCTTTCGTTCCAGCTTTGGAAAGAGCATTGATACCGCTGAATCCACCTCCTGTAATGCCAAAGTCAAGCATGAATGCAGGCATATGGCCGGTCATCATACCGGCTCTGTTCCAAAAGCCAGCGTTCCCGCCATACATCTGCTCAGCCTGCTCTTTTTTGTAAGTTGCGCCCATCATTTCATTGTAGGCTTCACGCTCTCCATCCGTGGCATTCTCTCCTTTTAGGTCATCGGCGTTCATCATCGTCAAAGCGTCACGCATATCGCTCATGCCGAAATCCCAAGTGCGGAAATCGCCTGCCACACGACCGAAACCACGCCAAAAGCCTACATCTACACCTTGTTCACGGTCTTTCTGTTCTTCAAGGTCTTTGATAAGTTCCTCTGTTTGACGAATGGCGACATCCAAGGTACTGTTTTCCCTGTCGCTCATCTGACGAGGAACATAGGTATCTGCTGCAAGCAAGAATCCAAGAGGAGCTGTATTCTTTTTTGTATCTTCTTCCCATTGTTCATGCACTCTATTGGCACTTGCATCTCGTTTTTCTTGCAGTTCTGCAAGTTTCAGCCTTGCACGGCGTAGTTGTCCGCTTACAGACATATCAGCCGCCTGTCGGTATCTGAAACTCTCCATGTCCGCAAGTCCCTTACTGGTGTATCTGTTGCCAAGAGGGGTAATGTAGGTTTTCTCCAACTTTCCGCTCTCTGGGTTGAACTGTATTTTTCCTTCTGCGGTCTGTCCTCCACCCAATGGTGCATTTTCTTGGTACTCACGCATGGTCTCCATTTGTTCGCTGAAACCGTCCAACATTTGCTCTGTGCGGCGTTTCATTTGCCCCATATTTGCACTGAAGCGTATTTTGTCCTGTTCCGTCAGCGTCTTTTCTTTTGCTGTAGAGATTACAGGAGTTTCGGGTGTATAGTCCGGTTCAGGCTGTTCCGAAACGTCATAGGTTTCTTCCTCTTGTGGTGCATTGCCTGTCTGCTTGGTGTAGCTCCACTTGTCATACTTCTTCTGAAAGCTGCCACGCTTAGGCAGGGGCAGGGAATATGCTGCACCGTCATTATCGTAAATCTCCACCTCTGCATTAGGGTATCGCTTCTCAAACGCTTCTACCTTATCATCAGGGATGTTGTAAGTTTTTCCGTTCGTTTTATATATGGGCATACTTAATTCTGTTTATATTGTTCAAAATCATCTTCATCATCTACAAGGTAACTCTCGAAACCATCGTCTTCCTTCGAGACCTCTGAGGTCATGGTGGCAGGGTCAAGTTTGGAGAGGGAAAGCATGATGTTTTTAGCTTTTTCTGATTTGTACCAGTTCTCTTTGACGAAAGTGTCTTTATCGCTTGCCGACATACCGTTTACTTTTTGAAGTGCTTCCGGCTCGATTCCGTCTGCCACAAGAGCATCATAAATGCTCGGCATCGACCCTTTCCAAACATTCTCGTAAATGGCTACTTGGTTTCCGTCACCGTCCGAAAAGCCGAGTTGTTTGCCGCGGACACCACGTGCGGCTGTCGCTCTCGCTTTATCACGCTCTACAGCCACATTGTCATTATGCCTCTTTACTTGGAAATTGTAGGAACGGTCAGCTTGACGTTTGTTTTCGTCAAATGTCGTTTGCCAACGCTTATCGGCTTCTTTATCTCGACCTTTCTTGTATTC
>OGXV01000700.1_pt1 | contig 21438 bp, 18 predicted proteins | sample 1576391 | NCBI WGS metagenome assembly OGXV01 (sample SAMEA3541586, study PRJEB24748) | human gut metagenome | biome: human gut; feature: human-associated habitat; material: faeces | place: China | collected 2012 | reverse complement strand
ATGACAAACAGATAAGGATGAAATTTTAATCTATGATATGAAAACCTTGAAGTTACCTTTTCTGCGGCAATGCGCGCGGCTTCGGCAGCCTCCTGCTCCGCCTTGATTCTTGCGGCTTCCTGCTCGGCAGCTATTCTCGCCGCCTCCTTTTCGGCAGCAATACGGGCGGCTTCCTGCTCGGCAGCCGCCTTTTCCGCAGCAATCCTGTCCGCCTCCGCCTGTTCCGCTGCGCGGCGGGCGGCTTCCTCCTGCTCCTGAGCCAGCTTGGCCTGCAACTCAGGAGTGAGAAAACGCGGCTTGACAACCTCCACGCCTTCCGCGGCGGGAGAAACAAACTTTACCTTGGGTGCGGCCGCAGGGGCTGCCGTTACCAAACGGCGTCGCAATTTGGGAGGTTCCGGCGAAGAAGGGGTTCCTGTCTGATCGGTCATCGTGATAAAATGGCTGGGAAATTGGAGTGGTTTTATACGATTCCGCGGCCCCCTGCAACCTCAAAATACCGTCTGGAAAACGGGCGGGGAACAGCCGCCGTGCGTGGTTCAACAGGCAGATTGCGAAAAAAGGCTTCACCCGAGATATAACATGGAAAAGCGTTTAAATATCCCGCGTATTCTCCCGCAAAATCATAAAAAACACAATATGTTAACAACAACAATCATGAATAAAGTAAAGCGCCCGTAATAGAACTTCAAGAATACGTACCAGTCATTTAAGAATCCTCTTAAAAAATGTTATAACACATATACTTTTTTCTTGCCAGACCAAGGATGATTAGTTAAATAAATAACCACTCGTCAACATCATGAACTCCAACGACAGTACCAAAAATAAGAGGCGCTACACGCCTGAAGAAAAACAATCCGTTCTTGATTTCATTGCTGAACGGAAAACCCAAAACAAAAGGGGTGCCCAGAAAGAAGCCGCCGAACGCTTCGGCATCAGCACGGTGACCATCTCAAGCTGGATGAAGGCATCCAAGGCCAAGCGCGGCCGCAAGCCCGGCACCAAAAATACAACTGCTCCCAAAACACAGCCTCTCGCAGCCGCCCAACCCGCCGACCTGCGCCGCCTGGCGGCCGTTCTGGAAGAAATCGCCGACCTTGAAGCCCAGACAGCCAAACTCGACACCCTGCGCACTGAAGCGGAGGAACTCAAGAACAGGCTGACTGCCAAGCAGGCCTGATTGCTTTTATTCCTTCCTTTTCCGGAAAACCGGCTTCCCCTGACAAGGGAAGCCGGTTATTTTCTTTACGGAGATCGCGCTTGCCCCCCCGGAACAATTCCTTTAATATCCGCCATCGTGACTCAACCCGCCCACATTGCTCCCGCGAGTCAGTCTGTGGAAGGCATGTATGCCGACTACTTTCTGGATTACGCCTCGTATGTCATTCTGGAACGGGCCGTACCCAAGATCAATGACGGGTTTAAACCTGTGCAGCGCCGTATTCTGCACGCCATGGACCGCCTGGACGACGGGCGTTATAATAAAGTGGCTAATATCGTGGGAGACACGATGAAATTCCATCCGCACGGCGACCGTTCCATTGCAGACGCGCTGGTGGGGCTGGGACAAAAAGGGCTGCTTATCGACACGCAGGGGAACTGGGGCAATATTCTGACAGGCGACCCCGCAGCGGCTTCCCGCTATATTGAAGCCCGCTTCACCTCCTTTGCGCGTGACGTAGTATTCAGCCCCAAAGTCACGGAATGGCAGCTCTCCTATGACGGCAGGAACAAGGAACCGGTCAGCCTTCCCGTCAAATTCCCCCTTCTTCTCGCTCAGGGAGCGGAAGGCATCGCCGTGGGGCTTTCCAGTAAAATTCTTCCCCACAACTTCAATGAGTTGATTGAAGCCTCCATCGCCTACTTACGCGGCCAGCCCTTCCAGCTTCTGCCGGACTTTCCGACCGGAGGCGTGATGGATGCCACCAACTACCGTGACGGAGAACGAGGAACGGGCCGCGTCCGCATCAGGGCGCGCATCCTCACGGAATCGAAGAAACTTCTCCGCATCACGGAAATCCCGTTCGGCGTCACCACGGAAATCTTAATTGATTCCATTGTCTCCGCTGCGGAAAAGGGAAAAATTAAAATCGCCCGCATTGAGGACAATACGGCCCAGCATGTGGACATCCTGGTCCATCTCCCGGCCGGAGCGGATCCGGAGCAGACGAGGAAAGCCCTGTTCGCCTTCTCCGCTTGTGAAGTCAGCATCTCCCCGAATGCCTGCGTCATTGTGGAGGAAAAACCCAGGTTCATGTGTGTCAGCGACATCCTGCGCTACAATACGGACTCCACCAAGGAAATCCTGCGCCAGGAGCAGGAAATCCGACTCAAGGAACTGAACGAGGCGTGGCACCAGGCAAGCCTGGAAAAAATATTCATTGAAAACCGCATCTACCTCTCCATAGAAGATTCCGAAACGTGGGAAGAAGTGCTCGGCACCATTGACCGGGAATTGCAGCCGTTTGCATCCCGGCTGCGCGCCCCCATTACCAGGGACGACCTGGTAAGGCTGACGGAAATCAAAATCAAGCGGATTTCCAAATTTGACGCTTTCAAGGCGGACCAGCACATCCGCCAGCTTGAAGAGGACATCGAACAAACGCAGAAGAACCTCAACCAGCTTACCAAATTCACTATCCGCTGGTTTGAAGCCCTGCGTAAAAAATACGGCGCCGCCTATCCGCGGAAAACGGAAATTTCCTCCTTCGGCTCCGTAAACCGCGCGCAGGTGGCTGTTGCCAATGAAACATTGTATATTGATGACGAAGGCTTTGCCGGTTACGGCGTCAAGAAGGGAAACCCTGTCTGCAAATGCTCCACGCTGGATGACGTGTTGATCATTGACAATGCAGGCGTGCTCAAAATCGTGCGGATTCAGGACAAATTTTTCGCTGGTAAAAACCCCCTTTATATTTCCGTCATCAAAAAAGGGGACGACCCCGTGTTCAACCTGATTTACCGGGACGGAAAAGACGGCCCCGTGTACGCCAAGCGTTTCCGCATAGGAGGGTTCACCAGGGACAAGGAATATCCGCTTACCCGAGGCGCAAAGGGAACGCGCATCTTCCACTTCTCCGTGCATGAAACGGAGGAAAACAGTTCCCAGATAAGCGTAAACGTTTATCTGAAAGCCGTTCTGAAACTCCGTAACCTGATCAGGCCCTTCCACTTCGCGGACCTGAGAATCAAAAACCGCGGTGCCCAAGGAAATATCATTACCAGGCATCCTGTGGAACGCGTCTCCCGCATCATGCCTCCGGCCAAGTCCGGAAATGAGGAAACGGAAGGGCCAACAACCGCTCCTTCCGCAACAGCGGAACGGACGGAAGGCTCACCCGCCCCCTCCGCGGAAACGCTGCATCCTGAAACAGCCCCACATTTGGAGGAACCGCCTGCCGATCCGCCGCTGGAACAGGGCTCCCTGTTTGACTCCTGAAACGTTTTCAATCTCTTAAAATGGAAATATCCATGCCTGACTATCCATTTTCGGCTTGCCACAACGGGCCATCTTCTGTAGATATGGACCACCTCATTACCATGCCGCTTTAGCTCAGTGGTAGAGCACCCGCCTTGTAAGCGGACGGTCGTCAGTTCAAATCTGACAAGCGGCTCCATCATAACCCGCTCAAGGTCAATCCTTGAGCGGGTTGCTTTTATGAGGCGTGCGCCATTACTCGTTCCCATGAATTTCCGGCGTGCCGCTTTTGAACATTCATCATCCATTCATATCTCCGGCGGAATGCGGCAGCCGCAGGAAGCAAAGCGGGACGCAACATCTGGCAAGAGGCCATTCCACCCACAGGCATCCCCGTCAACTTCCGGCAGCGAAGGGCCATTCCCGGAGCGGGAAGAAGGTTCCGTTGGCGATAACGCCGCCTCAGCAAGCCGTTTCCCCCCTTGAATACGCCTCCATTGCCATTTCGACCAAGGGAACCATGATTCAAGCCAATGGATACTACAGAAAAAAAGATGGCCGCGGCTATCCTCCGGTTTGAAGACAGCCGCGTTACCGGGCCGGATTCCCTGCGCGTTTCTCGCCTTCCTGCCGCCGACAAGGGCGGCAAGTGGGAGATTTGCGGCATTTGCGACGGTATTGAACCGACCGTGTTTAACAGATTGAAGGCCCTGCTGGATGCCGGAAGACGTGAAGAGGCCTGGGAAGGTTGTCTCCAGTATGTCCTGGATAATACCGCCGCCGTGCGTTCCTGGCTGGGTTCCGACGCTTATCCTGGCGTTGAATTCATCCTGCGCGACCATTTTTTCAATTCCGGGAGCAGGAATACCGGGAAGATTTTGCAGCGCGCGCTGAACATTCACGGCGCCGTGCTTGTGGTGGACGGCATCCCGGGAAAACAAACCCGGCAGATGTTGCAAACCGTTCTCGCCCAAACGGGAGAGTCCGAATTTCTCTCCACTCTGAACGAACGGCGCAAATCATTTTACCATTCTTGCAAACAGTTCCCCGTGTTCGGCAAAGGATGGCTGAACCGCAGCAATGAGGCATACCGGTTCGCACAATCCCTGATTTAGGGAAGTTCCTGCAAAAAACTCCCGGAAAAGGAGTACAGGAAAATTTAACCATCGTTGCAGCAACCTGTTTCCATGCGCCGGATGCCATGAAAGAGCCTCCGTGCAAACATCCGCACGGAAGCTCTTTCATTAACAGGATCAGGAAAACGCTTCGTCCCCCACAAATGCTCCCAGCAGACGGCAAAACCGGGAAGCAGGTAATTTTACCAATCTCCCGTCCCCCCGCTTGCCATGCTGGGTCAGAATCCAGGGCAGGGAAAGAATCTCCCGTTTATAAGCCAGCAATTCCCGTACATCTCCCGCCAGAAAATGGAGATGCCAGGCATCACACCGTCCCGGCTCAAAACGGAAGCGGACATCGACAACCTTTCCGAAAGGTGCGGCGGAATCCACCCTGCGCGCCATCAGGACAAGCTCCGGAGTACGGATATAGACATCCTGGAGGCGGCCGTCTTCCTCCATTTCTTCCACCCTCCGGCCTGCAGCCAGATAATAGGAAAAGGCGGCAGATAAAGCGTTCATACCCAGTTTTTTCTTATGCCGCCCCAACCGCTGGCTCACCGGACAATCCCCATCGGAACGGCTCCTGAAGAGCCGTTTTTCCTGAAACCGCCGGGGCAAAAGATCGGACGGCGCCCAGTCATTTACCCTGCCGGATTTTCCGGATAACCGGAGGCATCTCCGTTTTCGGCTGTTTCTGGGAGTAGGACAAATGCCCCGGTTCCAGCACCAGGCAGGAATCGTCCCTGCATATCTCCGCCCGCTCTGCAGTCACGTCTACGGTATGCCCGCAGCCGGAGAGGAGGGAGGACGCCGCATAAGCCGCTCCGGCCAGAACCACCCACAAGAGACGTTCCCACCAGGTCAATCCGGGTCGTGTTCCGCTTTTTTCATAAGCGTTTTTCATGCCCTGTTTTCCTGCCTCCAGAGCCGCTTTCTTTTGTTCTTCTGTCAAATTGAAGTCCATTTGAGAGAGGGGGTGAGTGGTTTCAGGAATTCTCGCGCATGTTGTGCCGCAACGGTTCCGCGGGGAAAACTGGCGCTGCGGCAGGACTGTTTATTGCTATTCATTTTGTTCTTTTTTTGTTCATTGCCCGGAAACGGCCTTTGCCGGCATGGAACCGGCGGTGACATCAGACCGCTCCCGGACACAGACATCCTTGCCCTGCCCTTGGGGCGGGAGCAACACGCCTGATACGTCCGGGAACAAGGAATATTCCGCCAGAGACAAACGCCGGAATTTCCGCCGCGGATAACAAATACCCTGTTGAAAACGGAACCGGTTCATGCTAGTCTCTTCCCTGCTATGGCAAAACCGGCTCTGGGGAAAGGCTTTGACGCCCTTATCAATCAAAATTTGTCTCGTGAATCCTTGGCGGCTCCCCAGGCGGGAGACGTTGTGCATCAGCTATCCCATGCCGCCATTATTCCCAGCTCCCTGCAGCCGCGCGCCATTTTCACGCCGGAACAACTGGCGGAACTTGTAGATTCCATCAAGGAACACGGCATCATCCAGCCTTTAATCGTCCGTGAAACGCAAAACGGCAAATATGAACTGATTGCCGGGGAAAGGCGCTGGAGAGCCTCCGGCATCCTGGGGCTGTCCACCGTGCCCGCCATCATCCGGGAAGCTTCCGACAAGGACGTGCTGGAATTGGCCCTGATTGAAAACCTCCAGCGGGAAAACCTCAGCCCGCTGGAAGAAGCCGCCGGCTATATGCGCCTGAAAACGGAGTTCCGCATGAAACAGGGAGACATCGCCAAGCGCGTAGGCAAATCCCGCGCCGCCGTAGCCAACAGCATGCGGCTGCTCGACCTGCCGCAGCCGGTTCAGGACATGCTGGGCAATACCTTTATCAGCGTAGGGCATGCCAAGGTACTTCTCTCCCTCAAAAACAAGGACCAGCAAATCCAGCTCGGGCGCGACATCGTCAACAAGGGCTACACCGTCCGCCAGACGGAAAAGGCCATTCAGAAGATGCTCAACCCGCCGGATCCGGCTCCCGCTAAAAAGCCGTCCTCCCCTCAGTACAAGAAAATTTCCGGCATCCTCGCCAAACAATTCGGAACTCCGGTGAACATCTCCGGCCAGGGAAGCCGGGGCTCCATCGAAATCACCTTCTCCAGCAAAGCGGAATTCATCCGCATCCTTGAGCTTCTGGGCCAGGATGAATGGCCCGATTCCAAGTAAACTTCCTCCCCCCTTTTCCATGACGCCCCGCATCGGACTTCTCCTGTTCACGGCCCTGCTGATGCAGTGCGAAAACCCCGTGGAAACGCCCCTGCCCGGTGTGGAAACCGTTCCCGCGCAAATCCGGCAGACGGACTGTTTCAATGGAGGAAACGCTCTGTTCCACGCCGCGCGGATAACGGAAATGGGGAACCGCGCTTCAGGCACTCCCGGTTACCGCAGGCAGATGGACTACCTGAAGGAGGAACTGACCAAATACGGCTGGACCTGCCGGGAACAGGATTTTGAAAAGGAAACGCCCCAGGGCCCCGTCCGTTTCGTCAACCTGAGGGCTCGTTTTGGCAAGGCTCCAAATTTCCTGGATCCGGTTCGAGGCCTGCTGACCTGCCATATTGACACCAAGCGGGGCATTGACGGATTCACCGGAGCCAATGACGGAGCATCGGGAGCTGCGGCCATTCTGGAGACAGCCCGCATTCTGTCCGGAGACCCCGCACGCGCCAGAAATTTGGAGCTTGTGTTTTTTGACGGGGAAGAAAGTTTTGCGGAACATATGGACAGCGACGACGGCCTGTACGGCTCCAGGCATTACGCATCCTCCATGCAACAACCGCTCCCCAAATGGATAATCAATCTGGACATGGTGGGGCGGCAGGGTAAAAAGATACGCATCCCGGCCATGACGCCCCAATCCATGTACCGGGTTTATTCCCGCGCTATCCGTGAACTGGGTTATTCCCCGGAGGAATGGGGAGTATCCGGCTATGCCATCCTGGATGACCACGTTCCTTTCATGGAGCGCGGCGTGGACACGCTGAACCTGATTGACGACTTCCAGGACGGCAACTGGTGGCACACCTCCAAGGATAACATCGGCATTCTGGGCGAAAAATCCTTCCAGCAAACCGGGGAAATGACCCTTCACATCCTCCGGCAACTGCTGCCCGGCCCGCCCTCCGCCTGACCAGGCAGCTCTGACCCTCCAATTATCCCTGTCCCGCCATGTCCTTCAACTCTCCCTGGCTGCTGTGGGCTCTCTTTGCAGCCTCCGTTCCCATCATCATCCACCTGGTCAACCGGTGGCGGCACCGTTCCGTCCCCTGGGCGGCCATGGAATTCCTTCTCCGTGCGGCCAGGGAAACACGTGGAACGAAAAAACTGCTGCACTATCTGATTCTGGCACTGCGCGTGATGGCCGTGGCGGCACTGGTAACGGCCTTTGCGCGGCCCCTGCTCGGAAGCTTTTTCGGCTGGGGGAGCTCCGGATTGAATGAAGTCCTGCTGGTTCTGGATCGTTCCGCCTCCATGGATGCCCGTCCGGACAAAACCAGCTCCCTCCGGGATGCCATCCCCCCGCTGGTGGAATCCACGTTCGCGCAGCTCGGCCACTGCCGCCTGTCCCTGCTTGATTCCGCCACCGGAACCGTGACCCAGATTCCCGCTCCGGAAGCCCTGGCGGATCTGACTGTAAGCAAGACAACGGATGGAGGCGCGGATATTCCGGCACTTCTGCAAAAAGCCATCCCGTACCTGGAAGAATCCGGCGCAGGAAAGACGGAAATCTGGATTGCCTCGGACATGCAGGCCTCTTCCTGGAAGCCAGACTCCCCTCTCTGGCCCGGTGTGCGCCAGAGGCTGGCCGCCCTTCCCCTGCCCCCTTCCATCCGCATCATGGCCCTCCGCGACAGGCCGGAAAGCAACCGCGGCATCAGAGTCCGGCAGGCTCAGGTAAATAACGGGAAACTGGTGCTGGACCTGGAAGTGCTGCGGCAGGGTTTCAACCCCAACCAGCCGGAGGACGTGCCGGTGCAGCTTTCCGTGGATAACGCCTCCACCGCTGCCACGCTGCAACTGGCAGGGGAAAACACCTCCATCCGGAAAGAAATCCCCCTGCCGCAGGGCAAGGAATCCGGCTTCGGCTTCGTTGCGCTTCCTCATGACGACTTCATCAGGGATGACATTTCCTTCTTCACTTTCGCCCCCAGGCCTCTCGCCAACATCCTGATCTTCGGTCCTTCGGGAGAAGTGGGGAAAACCCTTTCCCTGATGTCTTCCCCGCCCGGCCTTCCCAACAGAAAAGCCACGATGCCCGGCAATACACGGGAAGTCCAGTCTCATCTGGCCTCCCAGTCCATAGTCGTCTGGTATGGGCCGCCGCCGCGCGCGGAAATGGAGAAAAAACTCCAGACCTTCATTGAAGAAGGGGGATTAGTCCTCTTCCTGCCTGACGACACGGAACACGGAACACGGCATTCCTTCCTGGGCGTTTCCTGGGGCGCCACGGAGGCGGCTCCGCCCGAACAATACTACCGCCTGGAAACGTGGGACCGGCAACGGGGATTCCTCCGCGACGGTTCCGATCAGACGCCCATCCCCGCCAACCGCCTCCGCGCCATACGCAGAAAACCCCTGCTGGGCAAATACCGCACCCTAGCCTCCTGGGATGACGGTTCCAGCGCCCTGGCCCAGGTCAGGGCCGGGACAGGTTCTGCCCTGTTCCTGGGTACTCTGCCCAGATATTCCTGGTCCAACCTGGCGGACGGCCACCTGCTTCTCCCCCTGCTCCAGCGTATGGCGGACCGGGGGGCGGAACGTTTTTCCTCCTCCATTTCCCTCCGGGTGAATGACGCTTCCCTGCCGCAATCCGCCACGGACACCCCCGTGCGCCTGGATAATGCCCAGGGAAGCCACCCCTCCGGCTCTCCGGCTGATACGGCGGGCGTGTACCGCCTGGGAGCGCAGACCTACGCCGTGAACCGCCCCTGGACGGAAGACATGCCTGACCAGATTACGGATGAAAAACTCCACCTCCTTTTGCCGGAAGCTTCCATCAGTTCCATGCAGAGTGCGGCGGAAGCCCCCTCCCTGGTGCAGGAAGCTTGGAAGCTTTTCCTGTTCTTCTCCCTCTCCTGCCTGCTGCTGGAAGCCCTCCTGTGCCTGCCCGGCCATACGGCCAAACTCCCCTCCCCCACCACCCGCCCATGAACCTGAGTTTTCAACCTACTGTGTCAAGCGTCATCCTGACCGTCCTGGTTATGGCGGCCGGCGTCTGGATGAGCCATATCGCCTGCAAGCGCAACCGCCGGCCGCTGACATTCAAACTGGAAATCCTCCGCCTGGCAATTCTTGGCTTCATCTGCTTCCTGCTCTTCCAGCCGGAATGGATCATCACCTCCACCCCGCAGGAAAAACCCAAGGTTTCCATTCTGGAGGACCGCTCCGGCTCCATGGAAACGCAGGATGTTGAAATCTCCCCCCAGCATGTCGTCACACGCACGGCCTATGTGCAGGAACTGCTCAAGAGCAACAGTACGGAACCTCTTAACGACACACATGTAGTGGAATACGCCTCCTTCAGCTCATCTCCTGCGCCGGACTCCCCTGATTACGCCATGGCCGGCACAGACCTGGCCAAACCGCTGGAAGATGCCATGCAATCCTCCGACAACCTCCGGGCAGTCATCATGTTCACGGACGGCAGCCACAACGCATCCTCCTCCGTGCTGACGCAGGCCCAGCGCATGCGCACCAGAGGCATCCCCCTGTTCATCATTTCCGCAGGCAGCCCATACCCCCTGCCGGACCTGGCCCTTCAGGACGTAAAAGCCCCCACTTACGGCATCATCGGGGAAACAGTGCAAATACCTTTTACCATTAAAAGCACGCTGGGCAAGGAAACGCGCGCCACGCTTGCCATGACTTCCAGGGATACGGGAAAAACCGCCACCCGCACGGTCACCATTCCGGCCCAGGGGGAGGTATCCGATGCCATTCTGTGGAAAATAGAAAAAGAAGGGGCGGAAACGCTGGAACTCAAACTCCCCGTTCAGCCCCAGGAACGGATACACAATAATAACGCCTCCTCCTTCAGCATCTCCGGCAGGAGGGAATCCATCAAAGCACTGGTTATCGATACCCTGCCGCGCTGGGAATACCGCTTCATCCGGAATGCCCTGTACCGGGATCCCGGCGTAGACGTGCATACCCTTCTTTTCCATCCGAAACTGGAAGAAATGGGAGAAGGCCCCGGTTACCTGGTCAAATTCCCGGACAAGATGGAAGACCTAGCCCGGTATGACGTTATCTTCATCGGCGACGTGGGCCTGGGCTCCAAAGGCCTGACGGCAGAACAGGCCTCACTGCTCAAAGGCATGGTAAAAAACCAGGCCAGCGGCATCGTTTTCCTCCCCGGCTATCAGGGCAGGCAAATGGAACTCCTGAAATCCGAGCTGGGAGACCTGATGCCCGTTACATTCCTCAGCTCCAAACCGGAGGGGACAACCCAGCCCTCTCCCTCCCCTCTCATTCTGACGCCGGAAGGCCGCGGCTCCCTGCTCACCATGCTGGCGGATACGGAGGACGAAAACGAAGAAGTATGGCGCAATCTGCCGGGCTTCAACTGGTACGCCCCTGTGGAACGGCCCAAAGCGGGAACTACTGTTCTGGCCGTGCATGCGGCGGATAAGAATGCCTATGGCCGCATTCCCCTTATTGTCACCCAGTCCTACGGCAATGGAAAAGTCCTCTTCATGGGAACGGATTCCGCATGGCGATGGCGGCGCGGGGTGGAAGACAAATATCATTACCGTTTCTGGAGCCAAGTGGCCCGCTGGATGAGTTACCAGCGCAACATGGCCGCCGGGGAAAGAATACGTCTGATTCCCACCCCTGAACGCCCCCGGCTGGGAGATACGCTGACCGTCACCGCCATGGTCTCCGACAAACTGGGAGCCCCCCTCCAGAATGGAGAGGTTTTCCTGGATATTACAGCTCCGGAAGGGAGCTCCAGCCGTGTTCAAATGGACACTATGGACCATACATGGGGCTCCTTTACCGCCTCCGTCAAAATCAACCGTCCCGGCACCTGGAAACTCACCGCTTCATCCTCTGCGGAACCGGATAAATCCGTTACGCTTCCCGTCATCACCATGAGTGAAACGCTGGAAAAAATCGGCAGCCCCGTCAATACCGCGCTCATGGAGGAAATGGCCTCCATCACACGCGGACGCATGGTGAAAGCTGAGGAAATACAACGGCTCATTAAGGAAATAAAGGATCTCCCCGTGCCGCCGCCCATGGAAACGCGCATTCTGCTCTGGTGCAGCCCGTATGCGCTTTCAACCCTTCTCCTTCTGCTTACCCTGTTCTGGATAGGGAGAAAACTCAACGGCACCATTTGAGCCGCAGGTTGCCCGCATCTGCCCGACAGGAGTTTCTCCCTTCTTTCCCGTTATTTTTCTACCGACTTCCCGTCCGCGGCAACAGAAGACGGCTGAGAAAATTTCAGCCTCAATCCCATTTTTCTCCAGGCGCCCGCCATTTCCCCCTGTACATCTTCCGGAGTCTTTCCATCCAGCAAAACAGCACGCGCCCTGCCGCCCCCCTCCGCATCACGGACCTTCAAGTAGCTTCTGAGGCGCTCCGCCTTTCCGTTCCCTTCCAAATGGCTCCAGTAAACCATCCATAACAAATCGGCCCAATACTGAAGCGTTCCTCCTCTGGAGGCAACACCATGCTCCGTGGCAGAATGAGCGGAATCTCTGTCCAGCATGTCCGCCAGGGCTGGCAGGGCCTCTCTGCCCGTGCGGACGGCGCGCGGGACCATCGTGGCCAGCCTTTCCGGAATCTTCCGGAATACCAGAGCTTCCTTCTCCATGGGAAGAAAAGCCATGTACGCGGAAAATCCGTCCACCAGCCAGTGTTCCCAATCCATGGACTGCGCCGCCCAGTGCGTGACGGCAAAGCGCGGATCCAGTTCATCCGGCTTCAGCAGCCTTCCCTTTTTATCACGCAACAGCAGGGTCGTAAAACTGGTAGGGGAAAACTTGAGATACCCGTTCCGCAGACCGGGAGCCCTGTTGAAGTCCTCTTCCCGAAAACATACCCTCACCAGATACTTACGGGAAGGCCGGCGAGCCACCGCCAGGTTCAACGGAACAGATGCCAGGGCTGACAGAATAGTTTCAAAGCGCCGGGCCAGGGCCATACGCTCCGCTTCCGACAGATTTCCAGAAGACTCCATGATGAAATGATCCGTTTCATACACGCTCAAGTCCTCCGTCTCCTGTACGGTTTTTACCAGCAGGAAATCGGGACCGGCCACCCTCTCCGGCCAGGGAGCACCCCAATTCGGCTCCAGAGGAACGTATCGGTTGCCGGAATCCCCCTGAACAGGAGGATTCTCAGCCCCCACATCCGTATCCGGGAGCGTCCCGCCAGACTTTGCCCATTCCAGAATATATTCCTGATCAGCCCCGGAAAAAATATTTCTGGGAACAGCCACCACGCGACCGTCCTGAAGCTTCAAATCCACCTCCGCATCACGGACGGCCACCAGCACGGCTACGACGGTAGCGCCCCGGTCATTCGTCCAAATACGCGCCCGGGCGCTTCCAGCCAGGCTCAGCCCTGCCAATACGGACAGTATCTTTACAGGTACGGTCATAGGGTTCCCTTTGCCCGCACAAGCTATCACATTGTCCCGCAGACGCAACCCTTTTTCCATTCCCCTTTCTTCCGGAACCTGTTCCTTTAAAAGAATATGGAAAAGGAATCCTCCGCAGCCTGTCCCCCGGAGGGGTTGACACGCTCCAGCAAAACCCATAATCTTATGGAAGAAAGGAAAAGAAAGCATGCATATCAGTCCCCTAAGAAAAAATATTCCGTTGACTGTCGTCACCCTGGCGGCCCTGGGCATCATGTTCTTCCTGTTCTTCATGCATCCCACCTCTCCGGAAGAATCGCTGGAATTCTATGCGCCGAACGGAAACGTCGCAGGCTCCTTCCGGGTGGAAATCACGCATGCGCCCACCAACCCCGCCTATACGGAAGTAAAAATCATTCCGGAAGATATGGAATCTTTCCAGCGGTTTTTAACCCAGTTCCGCAATAAACCCGTTACTGCAAAAATTCCCTCCTGCGGCAGCCACATCATTGTTCCGGGCCGGGACATGCAATACGACGGCGTCCTGCGCCTGACCGGACATTGAGAAGGCAGGCAAACAGAGGCCCTCTTAAAGCTGTTCTCCTTTTCCCACATCCTTCGCCCACTTCCGGGCCAGGAAAGAACAGACCATTAACTGGAGCTGGTGGAACACCATAATGGGAATCACCAGCAGCCCGATGGGGGCTCCGGCAAAAATCACGTTCATCATCGGAATGCCGGTCGCCAGGCTCTTTTTGGAGCCGCAGAAAATAATCGCAATGCGGTCCTCTCGGGGAAAACGGAGTCTGCGTGAGAGGAAAGCCGTCAGCCACAGAGCCGCGGCCAGCAGGAGGCCGCAAAAAGCCAGAACCTCCACCAGGGAAAGCCATGGCAGATTTTTCCATACGCCGTTAATCATCGCATGGCTGAATGCCGTGTAAATAACCAGCCAGATGGTGCTGTGGTCTGTCCAGGAAGTAAGGTTCCGGTGAGTGGTTACCCATTTGCCAATCCAGCGCTGGGCGAACTGGCCGGCCACAAAAGGCACCAGAATAATATAGCAGATGTTCAGGAATGTGGAAAAATCCACGCCCCCTTCCCCTCCGCGGGACCACACCAGCCCCACCAGCAAGGGGGTGATGAACACCCCCAGCAGGCTGGAAACGGAGGCGGAGCAAATGGCCGCGGCCACATTGCCGCCCGCCATGGAAGTGAACGCTATGCTGGACTGCACGGTGGAAGGAAGCATGCACACGTACAGCATACCCATGCACAAATCCGGCCCCAGCACACTATTCCACAAGGGCATGCTGAACATGCCCAGCAGAGGGAAAATAACAAAGGTGCTCGCAGCCACCAGCCCTTGAAGACGCCAGTGCATCAACCCCTCCCATACGGAGCGGCGGGAAAGCTTGGCCCCGTACAGGAAAAAAAGCAGAATGATGGCTGCATCGCTCAGGCGGCTGAATACTGTATCCCATGTGCCGGAACAGGGAACCAGAAGCCCCGCGCCCACACTAACGATGAGGCCGATGGTGAAGCGATCCAATTTGGCAAGGAATCCCGGCATGGAGAAGGGTAAAGGGTAAATACCGCCTCCGGCGCTCTATTTGAAACGCACAGCATGCTTCTTGCTCAGGCGCAGAACGCTGCCCGGAGCCAGTTCCAACAAGGCCGAAGGGTCTGTCATTTTCACATCATTCAACTGGATGGCGCCGGGCGTGAAATGCTCCTTGCGGAGAACGCCATTGGATTTTTTCACCTGGAAAACGTTGTCAAACAGGAAGGAAACCAGGGCCAGGGCATTCACGCCGGCAGGCAGGGAGGCAATCTCCACTTCCGGCAAATCCGCAGCGGCCAAGTCTCTCTTGGAAAAACGGGTTTCCCAGTCAGAGCGCGCGGCATCCGCAGCGGCGGAGTCATGATAGCGGGCCGTGATTTTCCAGGCCAGAAGCTTCTTGGCTTCCATCGGATGCAATCCCATGTCCCGCTTCTCACCCAGCAGCACCAGGTAATAGCGATCCATCAGCTCGTCGCTGGCGCTCATCATCTTGCCGAACATCATCTCCGGAGCCTCATCCACGCCCACGTAATTCCCGTAGGACTTGGACATCTTCCGCACGCCGTCCAGTCCCTCCAGAAGAGGCATCGTCATGGCGATCTGCGGCAGCATGCCTTCCTCCTTCTGGAGGTCGCGGCCCACCAGGATATTGAAAAGCTGGTCCGTCCCGCCCAGTTCCACGTCCGCACGGATTTCCACGGAATCCCAGCCCTGCATAATCGGATACTGCATCTCATGCAGGCGCACCTCTTTACCGCCCTCCACACGGGCCTTGAAATCCTCCCGGGCCAGCATCTGCTGCATGGTCACGCGGGAATTAAGCTTCAGCACCTCCTCATACGTCATCTTACGGAACCAGTCCCCATTGTACACAATCTCCGTCTTGTCACGGTCCAGAATCTTGAACGCCTGCTTGGTATATGTCTCCGCATTCTCCAGCACCTGTTCACGGGAAAGGGGGGGGCGGGTCACGGAACGGCCGGAAGGGTCGCCGATCGTGGCGGTGAAATCTCCGATGAGCAAAACAGCCTGGTGGCCAAGTTCCTGGAACTGACGCAATTTCTCAATAGCCACGGTATGGCCCAGGTGGATGTCCGGCGCAGTAGGGTCCACGCCCAGCTTCACGCGCAGGGGGCGGCCCAGCTTGAGGCGCTCCTTCAGCTCTTCGCGGCTGATCACGACGGCGGTACCGCCCATCAATATGTCTAATTGCTCATCTATAGTCATTGATCTGGCGCATAGAGTGCCGGGGGCACCGCGCCTTTTCAAGCCTATATCCTGTGCGCGGCTCTTCGAACGCGATCAGGGGGTTCCCGCCACCGGTCCCGACAGGAGGAAAAAGGAACGGAAGAACAGGAGCGGATTCCACCCCGGAGAGCGGAATAAACGACACCCCGGTGCAGGATTTTTCCCCGCGCGGCCCTTCCTCCTGTTCCATGTCACGGACCTGCCCTGCTCCCTTCCGGATGCAGAGAAACGTCCCCGCGAATCTACAGGAGCTGGTACAGGCGGGGATAGGAAGCATGATTGGCGGTTATGTAATGCGGGCGCGGCTTGGGGACCGGCTTTGTCCGCCTTTGCTCCCAGCCGTCACGGTCATGATGATAATGATCATGGCGCGGCGGCCCGGAACGGTAATAATCACGATCATGGTGGCGATGATGGCAGCCTGCGGCCAGAACGATTGAGGCTGCTGCGGCAAAAACAGGAATTATGTTCATCTTCATCTTTCTTCAGGGTAAGACAGTCCGGAGGGAGGAATGCGAACGGAAAAAGTCTGTCACCCGAACAAACGCTCCCTGTTGACGAAGAAAACGGCTCCCAATACACATAAAAACGCCCACAGGTAATCCCACTTCCATTTTTCTCCGATGTAGAACAGGGCGAAAGGAATAAACACGCACAGGGTAATCACCTCCTGAATAATCTTGAGCTGGGCCACGTTAAGCCCGCCCGCACTGCCCAGGCGGTTGGCGGGAATCATGAAGCAATACTCAAAAAACGCCAATCCCCAGCTCATCAAAATAATAATCAGCAGGGGCTTGTCATCCGCCCCGGAACCCTTCTTCAGATGGCCGTACCACGCCCACGTCATAAAAACGTTGGAGACCACCAGCATGGAAATCGTTAACGCAATCTTCATGATTTTTTATCAAAATTCGATATGCAAATAGAAATATATTAGAAATAAGCTACTTATAAACTTTCCTTAAAGAACTAGGCAATGATTTGACAACAGTCTCAAACTCTGTAATTTGCGATATTTTTACTGTTGTAAAATACCTCTTTGTTGCAAGAAGACATGTTTTATTGGTATATATAAAAAATGCAGTAAAATATTTTGTGAAAAGCAATGTTACTACACAACAAATATTATTGTCGATTATTCGTTCGGTTTATATATTGTTCAAATTCCAAATCTCTTTTACCGAACTGACAATCTTATTGAAACGTCTTTCTATGCTTGACTTATCCCAAACGGGATGTTCTTTGTCTGTTATAAACTCTATAATCTCTTTTTGCTGATTTAATAGATTGTCCCGACCATATACTTGTAATTTATCCGAAAATGGATGATTTCCCAAAGAACTGTTCTGCCGTCCAGCCATCAGCATTAAGTTTCCAATGCTATTCATCCATTCACCTGAAACGATTCCATCTCTGGGATTTTCTTTGTCCTCATAAACACCGTAACCATTTTCTAAGGGGTTAGCTTGTATCTGTGGGGCGACATGCTCAATACTTTCATTGGAAATGACATCTGCGTAAGAAACCTTCGGTATAGGGTAATTGTCATTACACAAATACTGCTCGTATCTCCATAACAAATAGTTATCTACGCGATTGCCGTAAAACCAACCACTTTTGATGTGATTAAGCATTTCCGTATCACTCCAATACCCCCACCACAAATCGTTGTTGAGTTTCCATTTTACTGAATCTATCTGCTTATTAAAGCTTTCTGTATCGTTCGCATTTTGGATGACATTCTGCAATCTGCTCTTTATATCTGCCCGCCCACCTCTAACCAATAAACGAAACGTCAGATTTTCCAATAACTTAATAAGGCGCATGAATACTTTATCACTAACATTCGACAATTTGGCTTTAATGAGCATAGGATATGAGAAAGCCATATTATTCATGCACTTCAAATTTGCAGTATAGAAAGAATTGTCTTGTTCTATCTGCTTGACAAGACAAAAAGCCTTAGATAATCCGTTAACAAAACTTTTTATTTGTTTTGTTTGTTCTTCTCTTAGAATGTTTTTAAGCCAATCCTTTACTTCACCTACAACTTTCTCGCTATAATATCCTTTCGGACCTATTGCCCTCCAATAATAATTGAGAACATTATCTTCATCCTCAGAAACAAGAACGTTGTTATGATATATTTCCCCAAATGCATTCTCTATATAAGTTATATCATCTTTATTATTACCCAATTTGAAAATCTGCAACATGAAATAGGCTTTGAGAACTTCTAGGTTAGTAAGCTTTTTACCTCTGTCATTTTGATATGCGAATATTTGTGCCGCCTGCAACTTATCCTTGACAACAAAAGTGGTAATGGTTGCGTTATCCAACTTGTTAACCCAAGAAAGCATTTGCTGTATAGAAACTTTCTTTAATTCCATTTCAAAGTATGTACGAGCTTCATACATAGCAACTCTTGACTTTGATGTACAATCTTCTTTTGAAACAGCCTCTTTGTATTCAATGACTGCATCCACAAAGAAGTTGTTATCATAAAGTACGGTCATAAATTTCTGCGTATTGCTCCTTATATCTTTCAAGTAGCAGTTGGTAATGTCCTCCAATAAATTCTTGATATTATTCGCATTTTTATCATTATCCCATTCCTCATATCGATGCCTTACAGCATTTATTAATGCACTAAAGAAGATAATGCATGTAGTCATACGTTGCTGTCCATCAATAACATATAAAGCATCATCACTACTTTGTTCAAATAGGAAGTGTCCCAAATAGTAATTTTCGTCACATTCCCTTAAATCCTCAACAAACTGTGAAAATTGCTTTTCTCCCCAAGCGTAAGCACGTTGGTACGCTGGGATAGCAAATCGGATATTGCGTCTTCCGAACAACTTTTTAATAGTCGTAGTTTCCATAATATTTTATTCAGAAACATCAATCCCTGGAGGACTTGGGATCCAGGGCGTCCCGCAGGCCGTCCCCCAGAAAATTCAGCGCCAGCAGGGTAGCCGAAAACAGGAGAGCCGGGAACAAAAGCAATTCCGGACTTACCTCCATGCGGTCCGCCCCTTCCTTGATCAGCGTTCCCCATGAGGAATTGGGAGCCTTCACGCCCAGCCCCAGAAAGGACAGGACGGCTTCCAGCAACATGATGCCGGGAACGGCCAGCGTCGTGTATACGATGACGGTCCCGAACAAATTCGGAGCAATATGGCGGAACAGAATTTTCATGTGACCAATGCCCAGGGAACGGGCGGCTTCCACAAACTCCTGCCCTTTCAGCTCCATCGTCTGCGTCCGGACAATGCGCGCCAGCGTCAGCCAGCCCAAAGCGCCGATGGCGATGAACAGGGGAATCAGCCCGGTCATGGGGCTCACCATTTCCACAGACCAGCCCGTCACGCCGGAAACCCATTGCGTCAGCCTCCGGGCCGGCTCCTCCACGGACAAGGAAAAAATAATCACCAGCACAATGAACGGCAGGGCAAAAAGCACATCCACCAGGCGCATCATCAGGGCGTCCAGCCTGCCTCCGGCATAACCGGAGACCAGTCCGTACGCCACGCCAATCACCAGGGAAACGCCCGTAGCGACCACTCCCACCAGCAGGGAAATGCGGCCGCCGTACAGGACACGCGCCAGCAGATCCCTCCCAAGCTGGTCCGTGCCGAACCAATGCCCCCAGGAAGGGCTTTCCGCAATCCGGGACAAATCCTGCACATTAGGATGCGGCAGCCACGGCAGCAGAGGCCCCAGAAAACAGGCCGCCGCAATCAGCGCCAGCGCCAGCAGGGAAAACATGGCCGCACGGTTGCGGGAAAGACGCAGAAAGGCGTCCTTCCACAGGGAGGAGCCCTGTTCCTCCGGCCTGTTCCATCCTCTTTTTCTCATGATTCCTTTCTCAATCTCGGGTTGACGGCCATTTGCACCAGATCCACACCCAGGTTGGCCGCGACGATCAGAATACCGTAAAACAGGACAAGGCCCTGGATGAGAAAATAATCCCGGTCCGTGGTTGCGTTCACGAAATGCTGGCCCATGCCGGGAACCTGGAAACAGGTCTCCACCACAAAAGAACCGGTAATCATGGCGGCAAAAGCAGGCCCCAGATAGGACAGGGCCGGAATCAGGCCGCCACGCAAAGCGTGCTTCCAAACCGTACGGAAAGGCCCCGCCCCCTTGGCCCGAGCCGTCCGGATGAAATCCTGCCCCAGCACTTCAAGCATGCCGCCGCGCGTCAGGCGCGCCAGATATGCGGCATTCACCAGCCCCAGCGTCAAAGCCGGGAGCACCACACAACCGGGAGAATCCCATCCGGCCACGCTCAAGCCGGGGACATGCATGCCCAGAGCCACGCCCAGCACCGGAGCCACGACAAAAGCGGGAATGCAAATGCCGGCCATGGAAACCAGCATCACCCACCAGTCCATCCACCGGTTCTTGTACAGCGCCGCCACAATTCCGGCGGGAACCCCCGCCAGAATGGAAATAGCCATGCCTATGACGCCAAGCTGGAGGGAAACAGGGAATGACTGGGCGATCATATCCGCCACGCTGACGCCTTCCTTCACCAAAGACGGTCCCAGGTCGCCATGAACCAGCATGTTCCACCAGTAACGCCCGTATTGGACCAGGGAGGGCTGGTCCAGCCCGTAACTGGCCTGGAGCTGCTGGAGAACATGCTCCGGAAGTTTCTTTTCCCCCATGAAGGGGTGCCCCGGCAACAGGCGTATCAGGAAAAACGTCACAGTTTCCAGCACCAGCAGGACCAGAAGCCCCTGCCCCAGGCGTTTCAGAATCATCCTGGTCAAGGCGCGGCCTCCTTCCCATGTTCCCGGGCGTCGTCCAGGCTGATATCCTCAAACAAATGGTTATCCAGCAGCAGGGGGTGCCACCCCCGCACCTCCGGCCTCTTCAAATAGGACCGTTTGGCCCAATACAGGGGAATCACCGGGGATTCGGAAAGCATCAGCGCTTCCGCACGGGCCAGCAGGGCCATGCGCTTCTCCTGGTTTCCCGTGGCGCGGCTCTCCGCCAGCAGGCGTTCATACTCCGGATGAACCCAGCCCGTATTATTGTTCCCGGAGGCGGAACCCCACAAATCCAGAAAACTGGAAGGGTCCAGATAATCCCCGGACCATGAGGAGGAACTAAAATCATACTGCATGGAATTCTGCGCGAACTTGTAGGCCGTCCACTCACAGGAACGGATATCCACATGAATCCCCAGATGCTTTTTCCACATGCCCTGGATGGCTTCCGCCATCGTCTTCTGAACTTCGCGGGATGTAGTCATCAGCTCCAGCCGGGGAAAACCCTTCCCGCCGGGAAAACCGGCCTGGGCCAGCAGGGAACGCGCTTTCTCCGGATTGAACTCCACCCCATGCGGCGTCTTGTATCCGGCGCCGTCCGGCGTAAAGCCGAAGCACGGCTGGCCGCCGCCGCACACCACAGAAAAACATCGTGTTGGTGGAAGATGCCGACGGTTTTGACATACCGATGCCCATA
>OGXV01000678.1_pt1 | contig 21760 bp, 20 predicted proteins | sample 1576391 | NCBI WGS metagenome assembly OGXV01 (sample SAMEA3541586, study PRJEB24748) | human gut metagenome | biome: human gut; feature: human-associated habitat; material: faeces | place: China | collected 2012 | reverse complement strand
TTTTACGACAGAAAAAATCAAAAATCTATTGACTTTTTTATATTCTAAAAATCATATAATATTGCGCGCAAAAGACAAAATAAAGGATTATATATAAAAATAATCAGAATATTCAAAAAGGTATTGCGCAGATATACACAACAGAATATAAAAAGAGAATCCGAGTGTGTAAAAGATGAAATTTCCACATAGGAGAGACAGATGTGGATGACAGATACACAAAACAAATAATGATGGGGATAACTTTTTAAATAGTTTTCCACATATAAAAAGCAGCCAGATAGGTTCAGAATTTTTGGATTCCGGACATACATCTGGCTGTTTTTAATTACTTTATATTTATTTTTGCTTCATTCGCTTGATGACTTTCAATCTGGTGAATTCCTCACGCTCTTTTTCTTCCAGTGCATTCTGGATATCCTTGGTCAGTGCCTCGTACTTCGGAATTGTGATATTCTTCAGTGCGTTGGCACGTTTCTGCGTCTTTTTGATGTTGGCTGCGAGACGGATGGCTGCGTTTTCCACCATAGAGAGGCGGATGGACAGCTCTTTTACCTTCTCGAATGCAGCCTTGGCTTCGTCCAGGGACATCTTTGTGCTGTAGTAAGCGTAGGTTGGGGTATTGCTGGTTTTGTCATATTCCACAAGAGGAATCTCCGTACCCATAACGCTTCGGGTTTTGATACGGATGGAATTCTCTATGGGAACGGTACAGGCAATCTGCTGGACAAAGGCAATGCCGATTTCCATATTTGCCTTCTGGAGCGCAGCGTAAGCGGCGCGGAAAGTGACATCAATCTGCGTCTGGATATCCTTTGCCTGATCAATCAGATCCATCATCTCGCGGATCAGGATGTTACGCTTCTTGTCCATCAGTTCATAACCCTGACGGGAAAGTTTCAGCGAGTTTTTTGCAAGTATCAGGTTTCCCTTGGTGGGAAAGGTATTCGGATCCATTCAATCACCTCGCTTCTTTTAGCGTACTGTTTCGTGATAGTATTTATCGAGGATCTTCGTATCGATTCGGTCAAGTTCTTCCTTCGGAAGAAGTCCCAGAAGCTCCCAGCCTTTATCAAGAGTCTCGGTGATGCTTCGGTTCTCCGTCTCTGACTGACCGACGAATTCATTTTCAAAAGCCTTACCAAATACCAGATATCGTTTATCCAGTGGAGAGAGCTCATCCTCACCGATAACAGAAGCAAGGGCTCTGGCATCTCCAACCTTTGCATAACAGGAGAAAAGCTGGTTTGCTACGTCCTGGTGGTCGGCTCGGGTGTAGCCTTCACCGATACCATCTTTCATCAGACGGGAAAGGGATGGCAGTACGTTGATCGGCGGGTAGATTGCCTGCCCATGAAGCTGTCTGTCCAGAACGATCTGGCCCTCGGTGATATAACCGGTAAGGTCAGGGATTGGGTGAGTGATATCATCGTTAGGCATGGTCAGGATTGGAATTTGGGTTACAGAACCTGGTTTGCCTTTGACGATACCGGCGCGCTCGTACAGGGTTGCAAGTTCACTGTACAGATAGCCCGGGTAACCTTTACGGGACGGAATCTCACCTTTTGAGGATGATACTTCTCGCATGGCCTCGCAGAAAGAAGTGATATCTGTCAGGATGACCAGGATGTGCATTCCTTTTTCAAAAGCAAGATACTCTGCGGCGGTGAGGGCAATCTTCGGTGTAAGAAGACGCTCAACAACCGGATCGTTTGCCAGGTTCAGGAACATGACTACGTGGTCTGCAGCTCCGCTTTCCTCGAAGGTACGGCGGAAAAATTCTGCGACATCATATTTGACACCCATTGCTGCGAAAACAATGGCAAATTTTTCATCAGAGCCTTCTCCCAGGGATGCCTGCTGTACGATCTGTGCAGCCAGTTTATCGTGTGGAAGACCATTTCCGGAAAAAATCGGAAGCTTCTGACCACGGATCAGCGTGGTCAGTCCGTCAATCGCGGAGATACCGGTGTTGATATAGTTTCGTGGGTATTCACGGGCTACCGGGTTCAGTGGAAGTCCGTTGATGTTTAATTTGACTTCCGGGGTGATGTCGCCCAGTCCGTCGATTGGCTGGCCGATACCGTTGAAGGTTCGTCCCAGGATCTCCGGGGAAAGTCCGATCTCCATTGGGTGTCCGGTCAGTCTTGTGTGGGTATTGCTTAAGGACATGCTGTCTGTTCCCTCGAAAACCTGGATTACAGCTTTGTCCTCGTAGATCTCAATAATACGGCCGATCTTGCGAGTCCCGTCGTCCATGTGAAATTCTACGATTTCTTCATAGGAGGCATTTTTGACTCCTTCCAGGACCACCAGAGGTCCGTTTATTTCGCTTAAGCCTAAATATTCAATTGCCATAAACTTCTCCTCTCCCGGCATCAGCCGTTTCTCTTCATAATGTCGTCGTAGAAAGTGTCGATATCCTGTTTATACTGGTCAAATTTCTCAAGCTGATTATTTGCTACATCATATTTAATGGAAATGATTTTTTCAAAAATATTGTTGCCTTCTTTGAGTATGGAAACAGGCATTCCGCGGTTGATCAGCGCGCGGCATTTTTCATAAAGATAGAGAATCGTTTCCATCATCTTAAATTGTTTTTCCATAGGTACGCAGGTGTCTTCTGCGTGGAAAGCGTTCTGCTGGAGGAATCCCAGACGGATGACTCTGGCGATTTCCAGTGTCAGTTTCTGGTCATCAGGAAGAACGTCACTACCTATCAGTTTAACAATCTCCATCAGGGAACTTTCCTGATTCAGAATCGCCATCAGCTGGTTTCTGTCTGCCACAAATTTCGGGGAAACATGTTCTCTGTACCATGGTGTCAGGTCTTCCAGATATTCACTGTAGCTGGTCAGCCAGTGGATCGCAGGGAAGTGACGGGCATAGGCAAGAGATTTGTCCAGCCCCCAGAAGCAGCGGACGAAACGCTTGGTGTTCTGTGTGACAGGCTCTGAGAAGTCACCACCCTGAGGGGAAACAGCTCCGATAATGGAGACAGAGCCTTCCGTTCCATTTAAGTTCTGCATCATTCCCGCACGCTCATAGAATGCGGACAGCTTGGATGCCAGATATGCAGGGAAACCTTCCTCGGCAGGCATTTCCTCCAGACGTCCTGACAGCTCTCGAAGTGCCTCAGCCCAACGGGAAGTGGAGTCTGCCATGATGGCTACGTCGTAGCCCATGTCGCGGTAATATTCCGCGAGGGTAACACCTGTATAAATAGAAGCTTCACGTGCCGCAACCGGCATGTTTGAAGTATTGGCAATCAGTGTGGTTCTGTCCATCATCAGGTTTCCGGATTTCGGGTCGATCAGTTTGCTGAAATCTTCCAGAACCTGAGTCATCTCATTACCACGCTCTCCGCAGCCAATGTAGATGATGATATCTGCGTCAGACCACTTGGCAATCTGATGCTGTGTCATTGTTTTACCGGTACCGAAACCTCCCGGAACAGCGGCTGTACCGCCTTTTGCAATCGGGAAGAGGGTGTCCAGGATACGCTGGCCTGTGACAAGCGGAACGCTTGCAGGGAAACGTTTGTGTGTTGGTCTTGGGATACGGATCGGCCATTTCTGCGCAAGTGCCAGATCTCTGGTAGTGCCGTCTGCGAACTGAATGGTTACGATTGGTTCCAGAATGGTGTATTCTCCGTCAGGAACCGCATGGATAACTGTGGCTTCTGTGAGATTCGGAGGCACCATGGATTTATGAAGGATAGAATCGGTTTCCTGGGTTTCTGCGATGATAGAACCAGGTCCTACGACATCTCCTTCTTTTACTGTGATGTGTGTTTTCCATTTTTTTTCTGTGTCAAGGGCGTCTACACTGACACCTCGGGAAATATATTTGCCTGAAGCTTTGGCAATTTCTTCCAGGGGACGCTGGATACCGTCAAAGATGTTGTGAATGATTCCAGGTCCGAGAAGTACGGAGATGGCATCTCCTGTACCTGTAACTGTATCTCCTGGTCTGAGGCCTGTAGTTTCCTCAAAAACCTGTACGGTGGTCATGCCTTTTTTCAGGCCAATGATCTCACCTACCAGATGTTCCGGACCTACATAAACCATCTCGGAGATTTTAAATCCGTTGTCGCCCTTCAGATAAATGACGGGGCCGTTGACACCGTAGATAATACCTGTATTACTCATGTTCTGCTCCTCCGTCAAACTTGAATTCTTTGTATGCTGCCTCAAAATTTCCTGCAAAAGAGTGATCAATCAGGATGTTCTTGTGAGGAATCGTGGCGCGGATACCGCCAAGGAAGGAGTCTTTGGCGAGCTGAATGGCTGCGCCTGTGCGCTGTTGAAGCTTCTCTGAAAGTGCGCTGTCTTCCGGGGAAAGATAGATGGAGATTTCATCGTTTTCGGCAAAGTCCAGAGCTTCTTTGATCTTTTCACTGAGATAATCTTCATATTCCGAAGTTTTGGTGAAGGATTTGAGAAGTTCTTTTACCTCAGAGAAGATTTTCTCTTTTAAATCATTCTGTTTCTTGGTCCAGTCGCGTTTGATCGTGAGCTGTTCTGCGGAAAGCGCCTTGTTTACTTCACGTCTTGCATTGGCGGTTTCTGCTTTGATCTGTGCCTGGGCATTTTCCTCACTGAGGGCCTTGCGCTCTTCTGTCATTTTTTCCAGAGTCTGTCTGTGCTCTTCAAGAATGGCGGCAGCTTTTGCGCGGGCATCTTCAACAGTGATATCATAAAAATGGCTGAGTTTTTCATCAATTGTCATGTTAACACCTGCCTATAGTTTTAGTCCAATCGCCTCATTTACATATGAGGTAATAAAATCCGGTTTGCGTCCAGTACCGTGCCTGTCGGGGATTTCGATGATCAGAGGGGTCTTGTGATGAAGCTTTACATCATCAATAATTTCAGGAAACTCCCGGCCGAATTTCTCGGTCAGGAGTATGATTCCGATTTCTTTATTGGAGATGGCTTTCTGCAAAGCATCTTTTAATTCATCATGTGTGTGAACAACTACACCCTCTACACCTGCCAGTCTCATCCCTGTGTAGGTATCGATATTGTCGCTGATCAAAAACATCTGCATCTTATAACTGTCCCAGAATCATGAAGGAGATGATCAGTCCGTAAAGGGCAACACCTTCTGCAAGACCTACGAAGATAAGGGATTTACCAAGGATACTCTGATCCTCGCTGATAGCGCCTAAAGCTGCGCTTGCCGCACTGGCAACGGCAATACCACCACCGATACAGGAAAGACCGGTTACAAGGGCTGCTGCGATGTAGCCCATACCTGTTGCAAGACCTGCCTCAGAACCGGCAGCAGCCTGTACAGAAGAAGCACCTGTGAACATTACGGCGATGGCGATGAGCATTGTGCCAAAGAAGAAGAATGCGTTTACGCCGATGGCTGTTTTGTAACGACCGCGGTTTTTCTCGCCAATGAGATAGTATCCAAATGGAAGGATGATGCTGAGTACCAATGCGATTGCTAAAATAATCTGTGCTATTGTTGTCATAATTAAATCTCCTCTTGGTTTTATTTTAACCGAATAAACTGCGAAGCAGTTATTCGGTTATGAGCAAGTAGCGAAGCGGATTGCGAATATCCGCTTGACTGAAAAGTATTATACGTTTTGATATTTTTTCTTTGTTTATTTTACGGAGCGGAATGGCTCAAATTTACGTCCCGTACCTTTGTAGAAACGGCTGAACATTTCGTAATATTCCAGACGAAGTACCTGGATACCTACGATCAGACCTTCCATACCGCATACAAAAAGGTTTCCAAGGACTACCACTACCCAGTTAAGATTTCCGCTTTCCGCACCTGCGAGCATGAGGACAACTTCCATCATAGCTGCATGGCTGACTGCGAAAGCTCCGATACGGACAAAGGAAAGGGTATTGGAGAAGTAGCTTAACAGGACTTCAAACATTTCAAAAAGTCCCTGTACAATGAACATTCCTTTTTCCTTCGGCATAACTTCTGATTTCTTCTCGATAAGGGCTGTGAGAGGCTCTTTCAGGAAAATCAGGATTAGCGGCACACCAAACATGATAAACAGTACGATTCCTCCCGGAAGTGTATGACCGGTCAGGATCAGTGCGATGGAAACAACTGCGGATCCGTAGAATACCAGACCTGCTACGGAGTTTGTATCGAACCAGATATGCTCGATATCTCCGGCTTTCCATGCGTTTAAGATGTTAAATACCATACATAAAAGGATGATTCCCATACCAAAACCAATGGCAATGATAAATACAGTATTCAGTTTTCCGATAAACGGAACAGACATCATATTGTTCATCGGACGCAGCCACAAGGCAGGTATCACATCTTCAAATCCGAAGATACTTCCGAACATAAATCCGAAGAATGTGGAGAATACACCTGCGCAGCTGATGATACCTGCTAGTGTGATATGTTTAAATTTATAAAGCAGGAAACCGCCGATAAAGAGCAACAATCCCTGTCCGACATCACCGAACATTGCACCGAAGATAAAGGAATAGGTCAGTGCCACAAACCATGTCGGATCCATCTCATTGTAGGCTGGAAGGCCATACATTTTGATATACATTTCAAAAGGTTTGAACAGCTTCGGATTCTTTAATTTGGTCGGCGGCTGCTGGTGCACGCCAGGTTTCAGATGCTCGTCTTCTTCACCATCAATAATGCAGAAGATACGGCTGTCATCCTTGATATCTGCCTGGAAAGAATGTGCATCTTTCTCAGTCATCCATCCACATAAAATATAGAAGACATCCTTATCCCCATGGGTACATGCTGCAAGTCTGCGCACATCAAAGTTGCCGGAAAGCTGTGCGATCGCGTTGCGGGATGCTGCGATATCTTCTTTGTTCTGCTGGAGAAAATCAGCTTTTTTCTGGTTCGCAGACTCCAGTCTGGCAGCTACATCACTGCGTTTTTTGGTGAGTTCTTCGAATGCTGATTTGGCAGTCCCTTCATAAGTATCCGGCATATAAATCCGCTCAAAATGCATGGAAGAGTAGACGGCTTTGACCTTCTGTGCTTCATGTTCCGGCACGAAATATACACCCCAGATATACTGGTCATCTTCGTCACATTTGATAAAAATCGTGTCCAGATTCTCATAAATATACTTCTCAAATTTCTGATAATATTCCTTCTCAATTCTTCCGAAACGGAAGTGGATGAACTGGAATTTCAGGATTGAGGAGAGGTTGTAATTGATGTTTCTGAATGGTCTGATCACTCGCAAAGATTCATCAAGTGCTGCAAGCTGACTCTCCAGATCCGCGCGGGTATTGCTCAGTTCCTGATAATCGGACTGAAGCCGGCGGATGGTATTTAATGCCTCTTCCGTATTCATTGATCGGGCGGAAATCTGCTTTGTATCCGTCAGCTCCTCATAAAAGCTGTTAGCAGTAGTGAGTGCTTCTTTATATGGATTAATCTCCATAAAGGGAGAAAGACTCTCCACTGCAGTCAGCTCGGAAAGGGCATTTTCCAGATGGATTTCGTACTTGCATAGGTAGGTGTTTACCACTCTGTCAATATCGGTTTTCGGACCGGTAATGCTCAGAAACTTCATTTTCTCAATCATAAATTCACCTCCTGGTTAGTTGTATTTAATACAGTTTACATAATATGAATATATAACTTGTATGAAATCTGCTGTATTATTCTATAGTTTTTATAGTCTGCAAAAAATATTATGTGCAGATTATAAAACTTGTGGATATCAGCTCATGAGTTATGTCAGTTATTACATATATAACGCATGGCTTCATCATGCTGTACGCCATAACGGACGCATTCAATAGCAATAGTCAGGCGGTTTACTTCATGTTCCTTATGATATAGGTAGGAATAGATCACTGCCACAGAATAGGGATTCCTGTGCGCTTCTTTTTCCAGGATACTGCGGAGGATATAGTTGTAAAATTCCTCCAGATTGGCAACAGTAAGCTGCCCATATCTGGTGCCGTACCATGTTTTCTGGAAAATCCTTCTGGCATCTTCCGGTGTCGGAGCTTCTACCAGAGCGGTGAGCTCTTCTTTCTTTAATTTATAATTCATAGGGATCAGAAGCGCATAAATACTTGCCGGATCCATGTTGAAATATCGTTTGGAACGCTGGATAAACTGCAGGTTCAGCATATCGAATTTCTCGCCGTAGGTACGGGTGATTTCTTCCAGATCCTTGCCTTTAAACAGCTTCTTGCGTACGTTCCAGATCTGTGTAAAATAGTACAGATCTAGTGCCATACCGTAGTCAAAAAGAAGCGCTGTTTCGTGTTCCTGAATCTTCGAAAGCGGGATATAAAACTCGTTTTCTTTGAGGCAGGAGATCAGTTCTTCCATGGTGGAACAGGCTGTGATCCGGTCTACATCGATGTTGGAATGCAGGCGGAAGAAGTCACGATACGGAGAGACATCAACAGGGTCTGTGTCGCGGTGATCGAAGATATTTGTCATAACTTCTTTCAGCACACGAATCTCATATCGCTTGGAATACAGATCCAGAAACTTACGCTGTTCGAGATTTGCAAAGTGATAGATTCTGGAGAAATTCTGGAAAATAGATTTCTTCAGAAGCTTCTCAATCTGGCCTCGGTGCAGTGTGTTTTCATCCAGTGCATCCCATTTGGAAGAATATTCCGGCATTCGTTTCAGATAGGCAGCTACCTGTGTAACGTTGGAGAGCTGGAGAATTTCCTCGAACTGCTCCATGGTAGTGAGCCTGCTCTGCATTGCGCGGATTTTCGTGGAAAGTCCGCTGTAGGAGAGTACGCCTCCCATTATTGCTCACTTCCTTTCCTGATATTTTGTATCTGATTACATAGATAAAATTTTCTCAAATAGTTCCCGGGAAAGCTGCGTGTGCTGCTGCTCATACTGGGCATCAAGAGAAGAAAAGGTAGCCTCGGTGTCTGCCCGTAACTGCGATAGTCGGGAGTCTTTTTCTTCTTCAAGCTGCTGACGGATCTTCAGAATCTGTTCATTTGTCTGAGATTCCAGCAGATCATCGTAATCTTTACATTTCTTTTCCGCTTCTTCAGAAAGCACTTGCTTTTGTCGGTCGCAGTCTTCCATGATGCGTTGGGCTGTAAGCTCGATTTCAGATAATTTGTTAAGTATCTGCTCCATCTTCAACCTCCTTAGTTGTCAAATTTTTACAAAAAAATCAGATTTACTATGTGCAAAATAGTAATATCTGTTAGATATAATACACCCTTTTGTTGAAAAAAACCATCTAAATTTTCTTTAGAGAGGAAAAAATTGTTATTTTTTAAACAAGGCGGGGAAATGGATGTTATTGGGTGAATGGGTGTGGTATAATGACTTATCGCAATTGTTCAGTGCATTCACAGTTACGTTTTATGTATAATTAATTCAGGAGGGATAAAATGGCGGATTTTGTATGTCATGGAGATATTTTATATTCGGAAAGTATAGAGAAACTGAAAGTATTTGAGGACAGCTATCTGGTAGTGCAGGATGGTTTCGTTGAGGGAATTTATGAAACTCTTCCTGAGAAATTTCAGGGAGTGGAGGTAAAAGATTATGGCAGAGGTCTGATCATACCGGCATTCTCTGACCTGCATATTCATGCTTCCCAGTTTGTGCAGCGTGGAGTCGGAATGGACAAGCTGCTTTTTGATTGGCTTAATGATTATACATTTCCGCAGGAAGCCCGTTTCGCATCCATGGATTACGCAAAGAATGTGTATGATCAGGTAGTGACAGAACTGCTCAGACAAGGAACGTTTCATGCGAGTCTTTTTACGACGATTCATTATGATGCGTCAGATTACCTGTTCAGGGCGCTGGCTGATAAGGGAATGTATGCGTATGTGGGTAAAGTGAATATGGATATGAATTCTCCTGAGTATCTGTGTGAGACGACAGAAGAATCCCTGAAAGAGACAGAGCGCTTCCTTGCAGAACATCAGGGAAAAGGAACTGTGCAGCCGATTCTGACACCGAGATTTGCACCGACCTGTTCTGAGCCGTTAATGAAAGGACTGGGCGAACTGGCTGCAAAATATCATTGCGGATTGCAGACTCATCTGGTAGAATCTCAGGCAGAGGTGAAATGGACGTTGGAATTATTTCCAGATTATGGTTCGGATGCAGAGATTTATGAGAGAAATGGACTGCTGGAACATGGACCGTCTATTTTTGCACATTATATTTTTCCATCTCAGGCAGATCTGGATATTATTCGCAAAGCTGGCAGCGTAACAGTGCATTGCCCGGATGCAACTACCAATATTATAGCAGGAATTATGCCGGCGAAAGCATTAAGTGAGAAAGGCGTTCCGATCGCCATGGGCTGTGATATCGGAGGCGGACAGCATGCGGCTGTTTACAGACAGGTTGCAAGAGCAGTACAGCTTTCGAAACTGAAAGAGTTTTATGAACCGGAAGGAAATGGAAGCATAACGTTTGCACAGGCATTTCATATGGCAACCAAGGCTGGCGGAAGCGTATTTGACCGCGCAGGTTCTCTGGAGAAAGGCTATCGGTTTAATGCGCTGGTGCTTGACGGACTGGAGGATGAAGGCTTTACCCTGAGCCCGGAGGAAAGAGCGGAGAGATTCTGCTATGCGGGAGATGACAGGAATATAATAGGAAGATTTATTGATGGCAAGGAGATAATTTTGCCGTAATATCAAAGAAAATAGAGATGGAATTGCTATAGTTTATATTGTCTGATATAAAGAGACAGAGGGTGGACGATTAACGTTTTACTAATAAAATATATAAGGAGAGACTATGAGATTAAGAAATATCCCTGGGGCACAGGATGCGATTCTGGAGAGCCCTTATGTGGTGCAGGAGCCACAGACAAAGAAAGGACACTGGGCGGAGGTTTTTGCGAAAAAGCAGTCGCTTCATATAGAAGTAGGAATGGGAAAAGGACGCTTTCTGATGGACCTGGCGCGTCTTCATCCGGAGATCAATTATGTGGGAATCGAGATGTATGACAGTGTACTTCTGCGTGCGCTGCAGAAGAGAGAAGAGCTGGAGCAGAACGGAGAGGTTTATTCCAATTTATTCTTTATGAGAGTAGATGCCAGACTTCTGCCGGATATTTTTGAAAAGGGAGAGGTGGATAAAATTTATCTGAACTTTTCCGATCCATGGCCAAAAGCACGCCATGCAAAACGCCGTCTGACATCAAGAGAATTCCTGGCGCGTTACGACCAGATTCTGGTGCAGGACGGAAAGGTGGAATTTAAGACAGATAACAGGGACCTGTTTGAGTTTTCACTGGAAGAAGTGAAAGAGGCAGGCTGGAATCTGGAAAACTATACCTTTGATCTGCATCATAATGAAGAGATGGTGCAGGGGAATGTGATGACGGAGTATGAGGAGAAATTTTCCTCTATGGGGAATCCGATTTGTAAGATGGTGATTTCAAGGGGATAAATTTTTGCTATGTTTCAGCATGAATCAGATTGTTAATTAGCGTGAGTCATACTAGTGTAGAGATGTGTAGTGAAAACAGATTGAGGATATCTGTCTGAAGTCTTAGTGTTTTGCTGGATAGCTAATGGATAGGAATACAATATTTTATAGATGTTGTATTTCTGTGACTGGAATATGAAGCCTGCGTTGCATAATATAGTGTAAGAAAATCCAAGGGGCGCTTCGCGCCCCGAAGGAGTCTGCCTATGAAACGAAAAAGTTCCTTCCATAATAAGATGGTACAGTTTGGATATGAGCATAAAAAGTTTGACGATACTTTCAGCCAGGTGCGAAAGTCAGCAGAAGAGGTCAATAAGATGCTAAATAAGATGTCTAAAAAGGATGAAAAAAAGGAAAAATAAAAGAAATAGAAAATTTTCTAAAATTTTTTTAAAATACCTATTGACATTTTATCTCACATTATATATAATATCACTTGCGTTGAGGAGTTAACAAAACATCAACACAAAGAAAACAAAAGAATATGCGCCTTTAGCTCAGTTGGTAGAGCACCTGACTCTTAATCAGGGTGTCCAGGGTTCGAACCCCTGAAGGCGCACTAAGAACACTGTTTTTGCGGACAAAGCGATTGCCGCGGGGACGGTGTTTTTTATGATTTACGGGAAAGTGAAAAATAAAGGTGTCTGGGAAATAGATAGAAATGAAGTATTTACGCCCCTATGGAGAAAGTTCCACAGGGGCGTAAAAGTATTTTATGCTATTGATACCTCTTAAAGAACACAGGGTCAAGCTGGTAAATATCTTCATGGAGAAGGGAAGACTGCTGCGCAAGATGCAGATAAACCCTGGTTACCTTATAATCCGTATGTCCAAGAAGCAGGCGGAGCATCTCGATGTTACCGCCGCCTTTAATATATGACGTTGCAAAAGTATGCCGACAAAGATGGGGATGAAGCCGATCTATGCCGGACTTCTTTTTTATCCGGGCAAAGAGCTGCTTGATCACATTGGAGTTGATCGCTTCCTGCTGTCTCATTTGTAAGAATACATAAGACATAGGGGAAAGGGCTGTATACTTGCGATGGATCACACAATACTTCATCAGGTTTACTTTCAGCCGGGGGCAGAGAATCACAAGTCTTGTCTTGGATCCCTTAGATTTATATACCTGAATGATATTTTTATCAAACATAAGATCACAGACGGAGGCCAGGAATCATTTTTAACTAGAAAATATACTGTTAAATGTGAGAAACTGGGCATTTTATCAGAAATACAGAGGAAATATAATGGAAATCCAGAGGAAATAAATTACTGAAATTTCCGATAAATGCTATACTATTTCCGAAAGGAGCGATAACATGACCGATATCAGATATATTTCAACAAAAGAAGCCGCCGGGATTATGGGATTATCAACAAGAAGAGTAGTAGGGTTATGTAATGCTGGAAAACTGGAAGGCGCTTTAAGAAAAGGTCGCAATTGGATGGTTCCGGAGGAGACTGTATATGATTACATTGGCATTAAAAAACCTGAAGCAGGAAATGCAGAGGTTCTTTCTTGCGCAGTTGGGAATACATCTTACATGGATGTAGTAAAGAACAGTTATTATGTAGATAAAACACTTCTGATCCGTGATTTGATTGATGATCAGGTTCCGGTCATTTTGTTTACCAGACCACGAAGATTTGGAAAGACACTTGCTCTTGATATGCTTAAAACTTTTTTTGAAAAAACAAAAGAGGATACTTCCGTTTACTTCAAAGATAAGCAGATTTGGGCATGCGGTGAAAAATATCAGAAGATGCAAGGTGCATTTCCGGTGATTTTCATCACTTTCAAGGATGCAAAGTTTTCGGATTGGGCTAGTACTTATGCGGCAATTAAAAATGTAATTCGTGATGAGTTTATGCGGCATGATGAGCTTTTTACAAGCGACAGCCTTAATCCGGTGGAACAGGACTATTTGTCCAGAATGCAGTTGGATGAGCTGAGTGAGGTGGAGTATACCAGAGCACTCCTGAATCTGGGACGCATGTTGGAAAAACATCATCAGTCCAAGGTAGTCATTCTCATTGACGAGTATGACACTCCAATCCAACAGGGACATTCCGGAGGTTTCTATAATGAAGTGATTACATTTATGCGTAATTTGATGTCCGGAGGTCTTAAGGATAACCCTGCTCTTGCTTTGGGTGTTCTTACCGGCATCCTCCGTGTGTCAAAGGAGAATCTGTTTAGCGGACTTAATAATCCAATCGTAAATTCTGTGCTTGATGAGAAATACAGCAAATACTTTGGATTTACTGTGGATGAAGTGGACACTATGGCAGCATATTATGGACAGGAGGAAAAACTGGAAGAACTTCGTGAGTGGTACGACGGATATCGTTTCGGAAGTACAGAAATCTATAATCCCTGGTCTGTTTCCAACTATTTCTATAATAACTGTCAGGCGAAACCATATTGGACCAATACCAGTGATAATGAGATCATGATATCTCTTACACCGGATATTGCAGAAAACCTTTTTGCGCTGTTGCAGGGGCAGACCGTTCAGGCATCGCTAAATATGGATGTCATCTATCCGAGGATAACGGATGGAACCGATACCATCTTCAGCTTCTTGTTACTTGCGGGATATTTAAAACCTGTAAGTGATGTAGTTGAAACAGAATTTGGGACATTTATGGAGCTGGCGCTACCGAATAAGGAGATTCGCAGAGTTTACAATACAGAGATTTTATCCTGGATCAGGGGGACAGTGGATGGTAATATCATGGCAGGACTTGAAAAAGCACTGTATCTGAATGATGGGAAGAAACTTCAGGAATTCCTTCGAAAATATATGATTACCTGCATCAGTTGTTTTGATGGAGCCACAGAAAGCTTTTACCATGGCATGATGCTTGGACTGGCAGCAGGCATGTCCTCAAGATATTATATCAGATCAAACAGGGAATCCGGAGAGGGAAGATTCGATCTTGTGTTGGAACCTAAGGTACATTCTTTGCCGGGCGTTATCATGGAATTCAAAGCGATAAAGGATGATGCTGGTTTATCTGCATCCGCCGCAGAGGCTCTGAAGCAGATTGAGGATAAGCACTATGATACAGATATGGAGGATCACGGAATCAAGGAAATTGTAAAATACGGAATTGCCTTTGCTGGTAAAAATGTAGAGATTGCAAAAGGCTGAAAGAGATAACTCATACCCATTTGCTCGAGTCAGGTTGTTTTTTTGTTACCAATAAAGTCATAAAAGCTTCCTGGATGAAACAATACAAAGAGCAAAGATTGGAAATGCCCAGAGGGAAGCAGAACAGGCTTATAACTACAACAAATGGAAAGACAACCATGAAAATATAGTAGAGCCAAAATTCATTCCATTGCCGCAGGCAATCTGGACAGATAATCATTTGTACGACGGAGAAAGGAGACGGATATGGAGCACTTGCGTTGTGTAGTGGAGCGAATTACATATCAGAATGCAGACAATGGATATACGGTTCTGAAATGTGCAGTGAAGAATTACAGTGATCTTGTTACGGTAGTTGGCACAATGCCGGATACCCATGTTGGCTCTGTGTTGTCTCTGGAAGGGATGTGGAAGATGGATGCCAGATATGGGCGGCAGTTTTCCGTAGAGAAATTTGAAGAAACACTCCCCGCTACGGTATACGGAATTGAAAAATATCTGGGTTCCGGTCTGGTCAAAGGAGTTGGTCCTAAATTCGCAAAAAGAATTGTGGAGAAATTTGGGAAAGATACGCTGAATATCATAGAAGATACTCCTGATAAATTGCTTACGGTACAGGGAATAGGGAAAGTTCGGGTAGAACGGATTAAAACAAGCTGGCAGGAGCAGAAAGAAATCAAAAATATCATGCTTTTTCTGCAAAGTCATGAAGTCAGTACCTCTCATGCGACAAAGATTTTTAAGACATATGGCAGTGAGAGTATTGCAATTGTAAAAGAGAATCCATACCGTCTTGCAGATGATATCTGGGGGATTGGATTTAAGACAGCGGATTCCATTGCGCAGAAGATGGGAATTGATAAAGGGAAATTTGTCCGTCTGCGCAGTGGTACTTTTTATACATTGAACAAGCTGGCAGAAGCCGGACACTGTTATGCTACAAGAGAGCAGCTGATCGGGAAAGCAAGGGAACTTCTGGAAGTGGAAGATGCGGAGCTGGAAATCACACTGGATGAAATGATCCGTACAAATGATGTGATCCGGGAGGTGGCCGGTGAGCAGGAAGCGGTCTATCTGCCACCCTATTATTTTTCAGAAAGTGGATGTGCAAAACGGCTGATCCGGCTTATGTCCTGTGGAAAGAAGAAATCTGAGGATGCAGAAGAAATACTAAAGAAAGTAGCAGCTTCGTCAGAAATTACCTATGATGAAATCCAGTGGCAGGCAGTAAAGACAGCTATTTCCTCTAAAGTTATGGTACTGACCGGCGGACCTGGAACCGGAAAGACTACGACAACCCTGGGAATTATTTCAGCATATAAGCAGGCAGGCTGTCAGATTATTCTCGCAGCACCTACAGGAAGGGCAGCAAAAAGAATGTCCGAGGCTACCGGTATGGAGGCTAAGACCATTCATCGGTTATTGGAATATAAACCGCCGGAAGGTTATCAGAAGAATGAAGAACATCCGCTGGAAGGCGATGTGCTGATTCTGGACGAATGTTCCATGATTGACATTATGTTGATGTACAATCTTTTAAAAGCGTTGCCGGAACAGATGTCTCTTATTCTTGTGGGAGATATTGATCAGCTTCCGAGTGTCGGGGCAGGCAATGTTCTCAGGGATATTATTGATTCCGGATGTGTTCCCGTTGTACGTCTGACCAGAATTTTCCGTCAGGCACAGGGGAGCAGGATCATTATGAATGCACACAGGATCAATAAAGGGGAAAGCATTGATATGAGAGGCGGAAAAGATTCAGACTTTTTCTTTGCCACTAAACAGAGCAATCAGGAAGTGGTGGATACCATCGTTCAGTATTGCAGGATGAACCTGCCGAGATATTATCATGTGAATCCATTGCAGGACATTCAGGTGCTGACTCCGATGCAGAGAGGCGAATGTGGAGCAGTAAATCTGAACCAGGTGTTGCAGGAAGCCATGAATCCGTCAAAGATTTTTTTGCGGAGAGGCGGGACACAATACCGTCTGAAAGATAAGGTGATGCAGATACGGAATGATTATGATAAGGAAGTATTTAACGGGGATATCGGCACCATCACAAAAGTAGATATGGAAGAGCGGGAACTGACGGTTTTGTTTGATGAACGGGAAGTGATTTACGATGTGACGGAACTGGATGAGCTGACACTTGCCTATGCAGTGACAATCCACAAATCACAGGGAAGCGAATATCCAATCGTTGTTATGCCATTTACCATGAGTCATTTTGTTATGCTGCAGAGAAATCTTCTTTATACAGGGGTGACCAGGGCGAAAAAGATCCTGGTACTTGTGGGGGAGAAGAAAGCAGTGTATTATGCGATAAAAAATGAGACAACCACCGGGCGAAATACCATGCTGGCAAGACGTTTGCAGCCAGACAGCAAAGAAGCACAGGAAGTGAAGGCACAGCTTTTGCAAGAGGCATTTGATGAGACAATAAATGAGACCGGCAGTGCTCCTGTGGCAATCTCACCACAAAAGAGAGAAAAAAAGATTGTCTACAAGGATGGCATACAGCCTTCGATGGTATGTGAGACCCCGGCAGTTTACGAAGGAAATCTGTGGAAACGCCTGTCGCAGTCAAAGTTCAGAAGCAGTTTTTCCCTGAAAGCAAATGACAGGAGTTATGTATCAGACAAAGGAATGGATAAAGTACGCGAGCATGCCTGTGATTTTATCAGAAAACGTCTTGCACAGGCAGACATACCAAATGATGGAAAACAGACACCGATGAGAGGACATCCTGTTTTTGTGGCACAGCATGCTACAGCTACCTGTTGCAGAGGATGCCTGGAAAAATGGCATCATATTCCCAAAGGACGGGAACTGACAGAAACTGAGCAGGAATATATTGTAAATGTGATTATGGAATGGATCAGTCGTGAAATGAAGAAATAAAATGTGGAATAGACAAGTGTGAATGATTGCAATAAAATGGCAATACGGTGAAAAAATATCCGGACAAATCGGACATCATTAATATAGGTATATCGAATGAAAAAATACTAAAAAGAACAGGCAAAGTATTTTGCCTTTTCCTGCTGATTGTGGTGCTGGTAAATGTACTTTTGCCCCTTTTTTGCAGGAAACCGGACGAAAAATATGTGGAAAATCTGAAAAAGACAGAATTTACATCAGAGACAACAGGCGTTTGAAAAATCATTCCCGCAGGCAACCTGGAATGAATTTTGTCTACGTTACTGAGAACGGAGTGAACAGTAACGTATATGTCACATAATTTGTTCAGCAAATTTGTTCAGCAGTTGAAAAAATCGTTGTCAATCGGACCGCAGAAGATTAAAATAGACATAAAAGCAGCTATTACAACTGTTGTTGATGTAAAGGAGGAAAAGCTTTTATGGACTTAAAGAAATTTGTACTGGAAGGTAATCCTGTATGCAGAAAGGAAGCTGTGATCGTGGGCGATCATTTCAGGATTACAATGCTGACAACTGCCCTGATCCGCTTTGAGTACAGCGAAGACGGAGGATTTGAGGACAGAGCAACACAGATGGTATGCAACCGTGATTTCCCGGTGCCGGAATTCAGGGTGAGCGATGGTGGTGAGGAATTACATATTTACACCAAAGACCTGGAAATCCACTATGACAGGCAAAAATTTTCTCCAAGCGGTCTGATGATACGTGTTGCGGGTGGAAAAGCCAGCGAGCGTGTGTGGCATTATGGTGATGAACCGAAAGATCTGCTGGGAACAGCCAGAACCCTGGATGAAGCAGACGGTGAGATTCCGCTGAGTCATGGCATTATGTCCAGAAACGGTTTTTCAGTGCTGGATGATTCCCACACAATGGCTATGGGCGAAGATGGAATGGTAGAGCCACGTCAGGGAAACAGAGCAGATTTCTATTTCTTTGGATATGGTCACAGATATATAGAATGTCTGCAGGATTTTTACAGATTATGTGGAAAAACACCTCTGCTTCCAAGATACACCTTCGGAAACTGGTGGAGCAGATATCACAAATATACAGAGACAGAATACAAAGAACTGGTAGAGCGTTTTGAGAAAGAAGAAGTGCCATTCTCTGTTGCAGTTGTAGATATGGACTGGCATCTGGTAGAGGATGTACCTCCTGTATATGGAAGCGGATGGACAGGATATACCTGGAATAAGAAGTTTTTCCCCAATCCGCCTGAATTTATGGACTGGCTGCACAAACATGGATATAAGATCACACTGAACGTACATCCGGCAGACGGAGTACGTGCTTATGAGGAAGCCTATCCGAGAGTTGCAGAGAAGATGGGAATTGATCCTGCAAGCAAGGAACCGGTGCTTTTTGACATGACAGATCCGAAATTCATTGAGACATATTTTGAGGAACTGCATCATCCGATGGAAGAAGAGGGAGTAGACTTCTGGTGGCTTGACTGGCAGCAGGGAACTGTAACCAAGGTTCCGGGACTGGATCCGCTCTGGATGCTGAACCACTATCACTATCTGGACAGCAAGTGGAAAGGAAAACGTGCGCTGACTTTCTCAAGATATGCAGGACCCGGAAGCCACAGATACCCGGTTGGTTTTTCAGGTGATACGGTCATTACCTGGGAAAGTCTGAAATTCCAGCCATATTTCACGGCAAATGCCAGCAACATCGGTTTTGGATGGTGGAGTCATGATATCGGTGGACATATGTTGGGATACAGAGACGACGAGCTCACTGCAAGATGGGTACAGCTTGGAGTCTTTTCACCAATGAACCGTCTGCACAGCACAGACAACCCGTTCAATGGAAAAGAACCATGGAAATACAACCAGATCGTAGAAACAGTAATGAAGAATTTCCTGAAACTGCGTCATAAGCTGGTTCCGTATCTTTACACTATGAACCGTCGTGCAAGCAGAGCGGGACTGCCGCTGGTACAGCCAATGTATTATCTGGAGCCGGAGCGTGAGGAAACCTATGAAGTGCCGAACAACTATTATTTCGGTACAGAGATGATGGTATCTCCAATTACAGATAAGCTGGATCAGGTAACAGGACTGGCAGGTGCGAAGACATGGATCCCGCAGGGAATCTGGTATGATTTCTTTAACGGAAGAGCATATAAGGGCGGCAGAAAAGTGGATCTCTGGAGAGATATTTACGAGATGCCGGTACTTGTACGTGAAGGCAGCATCATTCCGCTGAAGGACATGGAAGGATATGATAATTCCATTGAGAATCCTGAGAAACTGGAAGTACTTGTATATCCTGGAAAATCCGGGGAATTTGTACTCTGGGAAGACGGTGGGGACATACCGGAAGACCTGGATGAGAACTGGGTGTCCACCAGAATGACGAAGACTGCAGATGAGAATGGAACAGTATTTATTATAGAAGCTGCACAGGGAAATACAGCAGTGATCCCGCAGAAACGTTCCTGGAAGATCCGCTTCTGCAATATTCTGGACAAACCGCAGGAGTTTACTGTAAACGGACAGGCATATAAGGAGGCAGAGTTCGCAGAGGATGAGAAGCTTCATGGAACAATAGTGATCCTGAAGGATGTGCCGGCAGATGCACAGGTGAAGATTACTTTTGCGGCAGATGCAGCTGTTTATCAGAGAGACTATGCAGAAGAGGTTTATGAGATTCTGGAAAAAGCACAGATTACCTATGCACAGAAGACAGACGTTTATAAAGTAGTGAAAGAGCTGGGCATAGAGGCAGTGCCTGCTCTGGTATCCATGAATTTGAATCCGTCATTGCTTGGGGTACTGATGGAGATTCTTACAATGGGAATTTAACCGAATCAAGTAAGTTCCCTGCGGTAACACAAAAATCCCGCTCACAGTTGTGTTTTACTGTGAGCGGGATTTCGCATTTTAAAAGAAGGAGTGCCGGATCTTGCGATCCGGCAAGTATGAAAAAGAAAAAGTTTTATTATAAATAAAGCGTTTGCTTTATTTGCTTATTAATATACAGGGAAAATGTGAGCAAAATGTGATGGACTGTTGAAGAAAATGTGATTAAATTCTAAAAAACTTATAAAAAAAGAAAAAGACCTGAAAAGGTCTGTAAAAAGAAGGAGGGCCGGACCTTGCGGTCCGGCATAAGTATGAAAAAGAAAAAAGTTAAAAATCTATGTGAAAAAGCATTTGCAACCTGTTTGTAAAGCATTTGCTTTATTTGCTTATTAATATACAGGAAATTTGTGAGCAAAATGTGATGGACTGTTGAAAAAAACGTGATTAAATTCTAAAAAACTTATAAACTGGAAGTAAGATTACTGTTCACACACCACTACGTTACTGAGAACGGAGTGAACAGTAACGCAGTAAGGAAACACAAGGTGGAAAACTGAAAATAAGCATTGTAAAAATTCGAACTGTAATTTATAATAAAATTCAATGGTAACGGTTCAATATCTTTACAGTTACAAATAATGAGAAACAAGGAGGAAAACATGAAAAGAGAAACAGTCGTCGTACTGGATTTTGGCGGTCAGTACAATCAGCTGGTTGCCAGACGTGTGAGAGAATGTAACGTATACTGCGAAATCTATTCATACAAGACCGATCTTGAGAAAATCAAGGCAATGAATCCTAAGGGAATTATCCTTACCGGTGGTCCGAACAGCTGCTATGAGGCAGATTCACCTACATGCAATAAGGAATTATTTGAGCTTGGTATTCCTGTTCTGGGACTCTGCTATGGCGCACAGCTTATGATGCATGTTCTGGGCGGAAAAGTTGAGAAAGCAGATGTGAGCGAATATGGAAAGACAGAGGTTCTGGTAGATAAGACAGATTCTAAAATCTTCAAAGATGTGTCTGACAAAACAATCTGCTGGATGAGCCACACAGATTACATTTCCCAGGTTGCACCAGGATTTGAGATCGCTGCTCACACAGCAGACTGTCCGGTAGCAACTGCACAGAATGAGGAGAAGAAGCTGTATGCGATCCAGTTTCATCCGGAAGTACTTCATACAGTAGAAGGAAAGAAGATGCTTTCCAACTTCGTTCTTGGTGTCTGCGGATGTGCCGGAGACTGGAAAATGGATGCCTTTGTTGAGCACACTATCAGAGAAATCCGCGAGAAGGTCGGAGATGGAAAGGTTCTTCTTGCCCTGTCAGGCGGTGTTGATTCTTCCGTTGCAGCAGGACTTCTTTCCAGAGCAATCGGAAAGCAACTTACCTGTGTATTTGT
>OGXV01000667.1_pt1 | contig 21847 bp, 25 predicted proteins | sample 1576391 | NCBI WGS metagenome assembly OGXV01 (sample SAMEA3541586, study PRJEB24748) | human gut metagenome | biome: human gut; feature: human-associated habitat; material: faeces | place: China | collected 2012 | reverse complement strand
CCGGCAACGCAGAGATGCCCTGGGAGCAAGCGCTTGCCATTCCGGTTTTAGCCCACCTTTCGCCCGCTGAGCAACACAAGCTGACGCAGATGGCTGCCCGTTTCTTACAGCAAAAACGTCTGGTGGCGCTTCAGGGGCTGGAGCTGACTCCGTTGCACCAGGCGCGGATAGCTATGCTCTTTTGCCTGCCGGTACTTGAGCTGGGGATTGAGTGGCTGGACGGTTTTCATGAAGTGCTGATCTACCCTGCCCCCTTTGTCGTGGATGATGAATGGGAGGATGATATTGGTCTGGTCCACAACCAGCGGGTGGTGCAGTCGGGGCAAAGCTGGCAGCAGGGTCCCGTAGTGCTGAACTGGCTGGATATTCAGGACTCCTTTGATGCGTCAGGCTTTAACCTTGTGGTGCATGAGGTGGCGCATAAGCTTGATGCGCGGAATGGCGATCGGGCCAGCGGGGTGCCGCTGATCCCACTGCGCGAAGTCGCCGGCTGGGAGCACGATCTCCACGCGGCGATGAACAACATTCAGGATGAGATTGATCTGGTGGGGGAAAGCGCCGCCAGCATTGACGCCTATGCCGCCACCGATCCCGCGGAGTGCTTCGCCGTCCTTTCGGAATATTTTTTCAGCGCGCCTGAACTGTTCGCGCCCCGCTTCCCGGCCCTGTGGCAGCGTTTTTGCCATTTTTACCGCCAGGATCCGCTGGCGCGCAGACGTGAAAATGGCCTGCAGGACGAAGACGAGCGGCGCATTGTTCACTAAAACAACGTGTTGAGCTAAATTTAGCCATTTGAATCAGCAGGTTAATTTTAGTGTTGACACAAAAATGCCGGGCCAGTAGTATGCGCCTCGTTCACACGATTCCTCTGTAGTTCAGTCGGTAGAACGGCGGACTGTTAATCCGTATGTCACTGGTTCGAGTCCAGTCAGAGGAGCCATTTTCAAGAAAGCAGACGTTCACTAACGTCTGCTTTCTGCATTTCTATCAATTGGTTATCCCCTCTCAGTCGTTCACCCTCGTTCACTAAAAACCACTCGAAGCCATATCATTTTGATGGTAAAAATGCTGGTAATGCTGGTTCGATTTCCCTTTTACCAACAAATGAGGGGGTGTTTTCATGTCACTGACTGATATTAAAGCAAAAAATGCAAAACCCCTTAAGAAGGAATACAAGCTTACTGATGGCTTTGGTATGTTCCTTCGTGTTACCCCTAAAGGTTCGAAATACTGGCAAATGGCTTACCGCTTCGAAGGGAAACAAAAACTCTTCTCTATTGGTGTTTACCCTGCAGTTTCTCTTTCTGACGCAAGACAACGCCGTGACGAGGCCAGAAGGCTTCTGGCTCAGGGTATTGACCCTAATGCAAAGAAACAGGCAGAGGTTAAAGAGCTTAAAGCCAAACGTGATAATACACGCTCCTTCAGAACAGTAGCCAAAGCGTGGTTCTCCACGAAAACAAAATGGTCTGATGATTATGGTGATGCCGTATGGAAGCGCCTTGAAACTTATGTCTTCCCGGTAATCGGTGACAAAGATGTTGCCGAACTGGATACGGGTGATCTGCTGGTTCCGGTGAAAAAAGTTGAGGCTCTTGGTTATCTTGAAGTTGCCATGCGCATTCAACAATACATTACGGCAATCCTGCGTCATGCCGTCCAGCAAAAGCTGATACGCCATAACCCAGCCTATGATATGGAAGGTGCAGTTCAGAAACCACAAACTGAACACCGCCCTGCACTTGAGCTGGAAGAAATACCCCAGCTACTGAACAAAATTGCCGAATACAAAGGCCGCAGGTTAACCATACTGGCAATACAGCTCAATCTGATGATTTTCATTCGTTCCAGTGAGTTGCGTTTCGCTCGCTGGTCAGAAATTGATTTCAAAAGTAAGTTATGGGTGATACCCGAACAGCGTGAAGCAATTGAAAACGTCAAACATTCGACTCGTGGGGCTAAAATGAAGCGTAAGCACTTCGTTCCCCTTTGTAAGCAGGCCATGAAGATACTCAAAGAGATCCGACAACTGACTTATGAAGAAGGTCAAGATGATGGGTTAATCTTTACTGGCTGTTATGACTCGTTTAAACCCATGAGTGAAAACACCATCAACAAAGCCCTGCGTAATATGGGATATAACACGAAGCAGGACATCTGTGGACACGGTTTCCGCACTCTGGCCTGTAGTGCCTTAATTGAGTCCGGGCTATGGTCAGAAGACGCTGTAGAGCTTCAAATGAGCCATAAGGAAAGCAACAGCGTCCGTGCTGCTTATACCCACAAGGCAAAACATCTTGATCAGCGTCGTCTGATGTTGCAGTGGTGGGCTGATTTCCTTGATGCTAACAGCAACGATATGGTCAGGCCGTTTGAGTTTGCTTCAAATAAATAAAGGGAAAGGCCGTTCGCGGCCTTTCAACTTCATGCTTAATTACAGTCTATGCTGAATATGATACTGAATCTTTCTCTATCGCTAAACCAGCGATTTTTTCCAGCATTATTTCCCAGAGTGCGTATTTTCTTTTGTGCTCAATAAACAGAGATTTTAAATACTCTTCTGTTGAAGGGATTTTTTCAGTCCATGTAATATCTTTACTGTAATCAATGCTTTTTTTCATATCAGATGCCGCATAGCTGTAGTATTTACTCTGAGAACGGCTGATACTGTCCTCTGCCAGCACTCTACGGAGCAGAGTTGCAGAACATGCATAGCCATGCCTGTAAAGTTCACTCGATAAAGTACGAACAAAAGAACCGCGTAATAAAGACATCATCTCTGCGATTTCATTTTCACTCGCATTCATGACTTCAGAATCAAGTTTTCCATAACTATCTGTCCCGGACAAGAAAAGAATAACAAACGGAAAGCCTTTGTTCTTTGCTATGCCAGAGAACAAATCCAGTGAGCCATTATTTTTCTCTACCCGATTATAGATATTATAAAAAATAACATCACACCTGTTCTTAAATCCGTCTATACAAATTGTTTTTGCCTGCTGAATCTCGCCTTCTTCAATCAACGCCAGAGCCAACACCTCAGTCCATTTATCACGAAGCCCTGCCTGATCAACTGATTTATCTTCTTTGATTTTATTGAGAACCTGAATGGCTTCCTCAGTGCACAGTTCATCAACCAGCAACTCAGCAAACTTAATGATGTATTCTGGCTGGTTCAGTTTTCTTTTCTCAAAGCATTGCCTGATGAAATCAACATCCCTGATATACAGACTTAACTCAACAGCATAATTAACATCACCTGTCTTAAGAAGACTTTCCCTTAAAGCACGAAAAACATTGTATCCCAGCTCTTTTTTATACTTATCAAAAATATCAAAGTTAAAATATACATCACCTTTAAGCACGGAAACTATTTTATCCGCTATAACATCAATGCTTTTGTCTTTTTGTAGGGACAGGGATTTTAACCATGTTTCGACAGCACCATTATAATAGTCCATCCATGATCCATCTGATGTATCAGCAATTTCGCTGATTTTATCAAATGAGAGCAGTAAATTATGGCAAAACGCCTCGGTTTTTTCAGGCAGCGTTGATACCGTCTTTTCAAGTGGAAATATGACATTCCTGTATAGCCCCTCAAAAAAAACCGCTGCTTCATAATAATCATAAAAACGTTTTGTTTTAATTGCCCTTTTGTATTCAGCCTCAGCTTTTTTCAGTGATTCTTCTGGAGTTAACAGATATTTATTAATAAGAAAGGATTTTGCCTGACCATTATCCTCTGCAATATCACAAATTATTTGCATGAGTTGATCGGCAGGTATTTCTTTGAGTAAAGCAAGTTGTTTCTTGTTCAGTTTAGCCATCATCACATCCTGATAATGTTTGGTAGACGCAGAAAAGCTAATTGTACTAACACGAGGACAGAACATTCAATAAAAGCATTAACATAATGATTTAAAAAGAAATCTGTAGCACGCTGTTCATTGATGAAATGCACTATTTACCGTAAAATATCCCCCATCACACAGTAACCTGATACAGATACGTGGAATGGTCAATGAACAAACTTTCGCCTGAAATGCCCGAACTGCAATCAATGAATATCACTGCTGATAACATCACCAAGCTTAAATCATTGTTTCCTGAAGCTTTTAATGAAGGCAGTGTTGATTTTGAGGTTTTAAAGCAGCTTTTGGGTGAGAATGTAGACGACAAAGAAGAACGCTATGGCCTGAACTGGCATGGTAAGCGTCAGGCTCGTCAGCTTGCTCTTACCCCTTCCCGTGGCACCTTACGCCCATGTAAAGATGAAAGCGTTGATTGGGATAACACCAAGAACCTCATGATCGAAGGTGATAACCTTGAAGTGTTAAAGCTTCTTCAAAAAAGTTATGCCGGAAAAGTAAAGCTTATTTACATCGATCCGCCTTACAATACCGGTAAAGATTTTGTCTATCCTGACAACTTCCAAGATAATATGAAAAATTATCTTGAAATTACTGGACAGACAGAAGACGGAGCACGTTTAAGCACAAATACAGAAACCAGTGGGCGTTATCATACAGACTGGTTAAATATGATTTACCCACGATTAAAGCTTGCTAGAAACTTGTTGAAAGAAGATGGGGTTATTTTCATATCAATAGATGATAGTGAACAAGCAAATTTGAAAAAAATATGCGATGAGATATTTGGCGAGGAAAACTTCCTTGCATGTATCGCATGGGAAAAAAGATATACTCGTAGTAATAATGCCAAAAGATTTTATTCATTAAAAGATTCAATCTTATGCTATAGGAAATCTGATGCATTAGAGTATGTTAAAGAAGCAAGAAATGAAAAATCAGACTCTAATTATAGCAATCCAGACAATGACATCAGAGGGGACTGGACAACATCTTCATACATAAACCCCGCAACCAAGGAACAGCGTCCAAATTTAGCCTATGAAATAACCAGACCATTAAATGGCGAACAAGTCACGCATCCAACTCATGCTTGGAAGTATAGTATAAATGAACATTTGAAACATGTTGATGAGAAAAGGTTGTGGTGGGGTAAAGATGGTACTGCACAGTACCCAAGATTGAAATTATTTTTATCTGAACAGACAGATGGTTTAGTGCCGATTGATTTATGGAGTTATAAAGATGCCGGAACTACTGATGAGGGAGGCAGTGAAATAAAAGCACTTTTTGATAAGGTTGTTTTTGACACACCAAAACCTAAAAAATTAATTAATAAAATGCTATCAATAGCAACCAACAATGAATCCAATGATATAGTTCTAGATTTTTTTTCAGGTTCAGGAACTACTGGACACGCGGTAATTGAGAAAAACACGGAAGATAATGGAAATCGTAAATTTATTTTAGTACAACTTCCTGAGATTTTATCTGAAGAAAATAGAGATCAGAAAGTAGCTGCTGATTTTTGCGATTCGATACTAAAACCTAAAACAAGAGTTAATTCTAGTAAAGAGAATCCTTTTTTAATTTTCATTTTCATCGCCATTTTTATATTCACGTATTAATTAATTATCAAATAACAAACAAAAATCAAGATACAGATAAAAACAAATCCCCAGCCATATTAAAATTAAGCTAGAGATTTGTCAGGACGTGAAATATATAAACCTAAAATTATATTTTTATGATTTTATAGATGAAAGAATCTGATTATATAAGATTATGAGATTTTAAATAAATAGATATATCATCATAAATAGAATGTCAAATCTTTTAATGAAAGTTAACGATAATTATCTGTTGGAACTTTTTCTAAAATACTTGTCAAATAGTTTATATGCATTATCAAGTTTTCCTTCCTTTCATGCTCGCCAGAAATAACATTCCGCTTCTTTTAAATCTTTCTTTATCATCTGGATGTAGGTGAGGTATCTCTAGTAGCATACCTAAAACAAGATCCTTATCCACTGTAAAAACATCACAATCAAGAGCCTTGGCAACTTCCGCACCTAAAATTATTTTCTGGCGTGTTTCTATCTGTTTAGACTCTTTCTTAGACTTATGTTGTAAACGATTTAAACGCATCTGAGCAGATGCTAATTGCTGTTCCAGTGTCTTTTTTATTCGTGGTTTCTTTCTGGTTTGTTCTTTATCTGAAATATCACTCATTTTCTATCCTCTTATAGTTCCATGATACATATATATTTCTTATATATATGTTAGTCAATGAGGATATTTGAAAAATTGGATTATTATTTCTTTTTATGCGATGGGAACTTTTCTTTTAAGATATTAAAACAGTTAATAACATTTTCATGTTCTACTGAAAAATAATCTATGCTCCTTTTCAGAAGATCATTGGCAACATCAACGATAAATTGACTTCTTTCACTATGATTATAGACAGTAAATACATCAGCTATCCAGTGGTAGCAGCAAAGCGTCAACAAAATACAATAGTCTTGATATTCTTTAATTCCTGATAAAAAAGTATATCCGTTATAATCTACTTGCCTTGTTCTTCTATAATATTGTCTAAGCGTGGGTTTCATTATTATTAAATTGTTTTTAACTATATCATAGTGAATGTCATCCTGAACGTAGTCGTTTTTAAGAAAGAAGTTATTGCTATGAACATATAAAGCATAGGCAATTGTTTCAGTAGAGATTCCATATTTCTCGCATAAAGCCTTTGAGACAACAGGATTATTTTCTATATATCTTATAAACTCACTTTCTTTCAAGTTTTTTGTTTTCAATTTTTTCATGTATTACCTCTTATAAAAAATTATAATATCATCATTAATGAATGCTTTAACGACGAAATGGCACTGGTTTTCTCCATTCAAACTCTGCCTCAAACCTTTCTTTATTTCTTTCATTTTTGATCTGACAAGATATACGATTGTTGAGGATCTTTTTTCGAGCAATTTTTAAAACTTCTTTCATTTCACATTTTACAAGCTTTCTACCTTTAATTTTCATTTCTTCATATATGGCATTATTGATAAAATCTCTTTCTTTAGCTGATAGTATCTTTAATCTTCCTTGCTCATCCGCATTATTTGAAATGGTATTAATTGTTTCATCTTCTTTTTCTTCCATATCAACTCTACTCTTCTTTTGTTTTTTTGATTTTTGCTCTTTTCTAATCGAGCGGACTTGATCACGAGCAATAAATTTGACAGTTTGTTTTTCTTTTTTATTGAGTGCTTTGCCTTTTAACTTAGCCGCTTCTTCCAGAAAATCATCTATTAATTTTTTTTCATTCTCAGTAAGATTTTGTATCCATCCCATTCTTGTTTTTTTTGTTTTACTTTCCATATCATTACCTTTTTATATTGTTGTTTTTATCTAATACAATTTAAAAACAGAAAACTCAAATTATTCAAAAGATATCATCTCAAAAACAGAACTTTATTTTTTATTAAAATTTTTTGTACTAGTAGTACTAATTAATTTATTTAAAAGCATTGGGTTTTAGATGGCGGCTTTCAGCCGTAGTAGTTTTCCGTAAGGAAAACTTAGTTTTTCTTTAAGCATTCCCCCCCCTCCCCCCGCGCGAAAAATTGATTTTCGTTTATACAGAGAGATAGAGAAGTTAAGCTCATTGCGCCTTAAAAGTATTCAGCCCGTTTCCAGTGTGAAACTCCCCCCCACGACCCGCGCAAACATTACCGTGATTTCTTAAACACCTCTCGTTTTACTAAAGAGGGTATACTGCCATTTTCAAAATATTTAGGTAATGCGATTCAGGTTGGCAGCTACGCGTAGTCCGACATCTGCCTACAATAACATAAAAGTCGCCAGCACTTGAGGGGCCTCCACTCTTACACCTGATACAACAGGATTAAAGTTATTGTATTCGTTAGCACTTAGAAGTTTCTGGAAATGGTATTTAAAAGACTTGTAAAAAGTTCCGATTTAGATTTGACAAATATGAAAAGATTATTTAATACTTTATTATATTTGTAATCACGTTGTTCTGGAACTGATTACAAGACTTAAAAAAGTCGTCGAAACTTTTTTAGTCCTTAAAAAGTCAACTTTGAGAAGTTGGCTTTTTTTGTATCTTCGATTATTTTTGTATTATCACGACTAATCGAAACCGCTAGGATAATTTATTACTTAGCAATATCCTTTTAAACTATTTACAACACCAGATTACTATTGTCAAATTAAAAGAAGAAGATGAAGCATCTTCTTTTAATGAAATTACGACTCATAATTACCGCCTTGTTAAATAAAAGGAAATCCTGCTGTTTTGATAAGCCAGTTTTGGACTGTTTTACAAATTTTAATGTATGCTATCCATTGGAAATGATTGTGATATATAATTATATTATTTTTGTACAAGATGCTAGCCAAGAACTGGCTTTTCTTTTTCTAATGATATTCATTGTGTTAAGTGTAATCACGCTTCTAACTCAATTCACTTTCACTAAACTCGGTAAGAAAAAAGAACCCATAAAAGCTATCTATCATTTTACATCAGATGAATCCTTACAAGAAATAAGGAATGAAAAAATAGTTAAGGCGGGTAAAAATGGAAGAATTTTTACCACTTTTAATCCTAATATAAGAAAAGTAGGTTCAGGAAGATCAAAAAGTAAAACGCCCCCTACCGTGATCTTTAGAGATAGAGCTTTAAAGCTATTTACATCAAATCAAGGAAAGTGTCCTACTGGTAATAAATTTAATGGCTCCATATTTTGAAAATGATGCCATTATAGTAATTAGGAAAGCGGTATCATTGTACCCATACACCAATTCATATAGAATTCTATTAATTATTTTCATTACCTGAAGAGTCCCATTCCTTGTTCATTATCGAAACATAATCTTCAACTGATTTTATGTAATTGATATCTTCTTTATTTATTAAAGATTGAATAAATTTATCTGCATGTTTTTCTTCTTTATAAATAAAGGATAAAAAACAATAAAAACTTTTACTTTCTTCATCAAGGTCGATAAATGGTATATCATCCGCATTTTCAGTGTAATAAAAATATCTTGCCAACACTTCAAATTTAAACTCGTCCGTCATATGCATCATGATCTTTCCTGCTATCAGGTTGTATTCAAATCCATTTGATGTTCTGGATATGACATCACCTTTATTTAGTATTTTACTATAGTTTTCTTCCATTTCATTCTCCATTTATGCTTACATGTAATAACCTGTTTTTATCCCCGATAAAACTCCATTAAGAAAAAACAATCTATCTTCCAATGTTGTTCTGTAATCATCAATATCATTTAAACCCTCTCCGAAATTATAATACACATCATATTTCATCATTGAGTACAATTCTGTTTCAATATCATCTATTTCATCTTCAATATATTTAACATCGTTCATATAACACCATCCTTATCTGTTTTTAAGGTGTTAATACAACATTAAAAACCTGTCGTCAAACCACAAGAAAAAATATATTTTATTTGATTTTTATTTTTTTATAATCCATAAATAAAATCGTAACGATTAAAGAGGTGATAAATGAAAAATAAGATCATAAAAATATCATGGGCTAATGACTCAGATGGAAAGGTTATCAATGTGAATGATGCTATAAGAGAAAAAGATTACTACTGTCCATGTTGCGATGAAAAACTAACAATGAGAGCAGGAAATATAAAAAGAAAACACTTTTCACATAGGAATGATTCTAAATGCGATCCAGAATCTGTCTATCATAAACTGGCTAAGTTTCTTATTTGTTATGCTATATCTGAAAACGCAAAAGGTAATAAACAAATAAAAATGGTCAGCAAATGTCATGGTTGTGATAAAGAACATAAAAAAATAATAACGCCTTGTATTTTCTCAAATGCTAAAGAAGAGGTTCCTATCGATAAATATCGTTGTGATGTTGTCGCTTACCTGAACAATGGTAATAAAGTAGCAATTGAGGTTTTCCATACTCATGAAATAGATGAGGAAAAAAAGAAAAACCTTTCAATACCGTGGATAGAGTTAAAATCAGAAACAGTAATTGAAGATCCTTTTTTGTGGATTTGTGATGACTTTAAATTTAAATTAAGTTTCTGTTGTGATTGCATAAAACACTTCAAAGAAATCATTTCTGTATGTGATAAGTATAAAATAGACAGAAAACTCTATACACCATTGAACATACCTAATGATGAGGAATATAATTATATTGCCGACTTAATTACATGTTATCGTTGTAAAGCTATCACGCCAGTATTCTTTCATAATAATGGAACCGAATATGATGCCCCACATACATTAAAATTTATCAAGACACCTAAAGTTCCAAAAGGCTATCTCACTAATACTTGCGCTAAATGTGGTACAATAATAGGCATGAAATATGTATTTTGGGAAGCATCACACATAAATAAACTGCAAGATTTCGAAATTTTTAGAAGCCTAGAATTAGAGTCTTTATTCTACGAGAAACAACAGTGGTTTGGAAATATAAGTTCTAAGCAAAAAGAGTTAAACCTGATAAGATGTAAATTAATGGAGAATTGAAAAGCTACTGTACTACCACGTTCAGGCAGCACTTAGTGATTATCGGAAATAATCACTGAGCTGATAACAGGCTCGTCTTGTTATAGATTGGATTTATCCAAAAATGGTGTTTACAAGAGTCTGCACAAAAATGCAACAAGCTCTATATGTAATCATGCAACATATACAATCAAAATCATTAACCTAAATCATCTAATATTCCCCACGTTACTTGACTCTCTTTCCTTATGGTTTATTTTTCACCCTTTGCTTTTTCACTCTTATTTTAAGTCCGAACCTACACCATCCATTTTTTTTAAAAAAACTGTCGTTATAAGTCTGTTTTAGTGCATTTGGCTTTTCCCGCCTTACGGCGGGAGGGAAATTAACTATTTTGCCCTTACGGGCGCTCTCTAAAACCATAATCATTAAGATTCGTGTAATACCTCAGCCGTTCATCCGAATCTAGCCCCGTTAATTTCACAGACATTAAAACTAGCGTTATTATTTAACTATAGAAAAGCTTTATACATTGTCGTTATTTTTAGCTCCTTTAGGAGATAAAAAAATAAAGCAATGCCCACCTATACACTGCTACGCAGTGTGTGGGGTCTACCGACGGTTGCCTGCCGCAGGCTAACACCGTTTCCTTCGGAAACAAGGTCAACGTCAACACCAGAGTTTTTCTTACGAAAAACTAAAACCAGCATAGTCGCATTTGAGATTTATATTTTGGTTTGATATTTAAATTTATATTGAGGTTGTTTTTATTGTATGGCTATTTTTCATCTTGATTTTAAAATTGTGAAACGTTCAGAAGGCAGGTCTTCCGTTGCGAAGGCTGCCTATCATGCTCGTACACGCATAACAGATGAAAGAACAGGTGATACGTATGATTACAGTCGCCGTACTGATTTATATGGGCACTTCATATTAGCTCCAGCTAACGCACCAGAACACATCGTAAAAGATTCTACAGCATTGTGGAATGAAGTGGAAAAAGTTGAGCGCCAGAACAATGGTCAAACATCCCGTTATTTCGATGTTGCTATTCCTGCCGAGTTAAACAATGACGACAAGAAAAGACTTGTCCTTGAGTATTGTCAGAAAAATTTCGTTGATAAAGGCATGATTGCTGACATCGCTTTTCATGATCTCGATAGTGATAATCCTCATGCTCACGTTATGTTGACCTTAAAAACAATAGGCCCGGAAGGTTTTGGCAAAAAGGAAAGAAGCTGGAACGACAGAAAAATGTCTATTTTTTGGCGTGAATCATGGGCATCTATGGCTAACAGCTTCCTCGCTGCTGCTGGTTCATCAGAACGTATCGATCATCGTTCTCTCCAAGTCCAGAACGAAGAAGCACTATCCAATGCGGCTATTGCTTTGGATAATGAAGAAAAAGCATTATGGCTTGCTAAAGCGGCTGAAACAAATCGCCCTCCAATGAAGCGTATCCACAGTGCCAAATGGCGTAGTAAGGCGGCTCAGGAACAAAGAGCCGCAGAACAGGCTGTTCGTGACGCTGCTAAACAAGAAGCTGTTGAAGTCTACAAAACATTCAGTGAACTTGACCTTGAAATCGTCGTTGATGTCAGAAGCTTTACGATTACACATCTTGCTGAACCAGAAGAAATTGTTTTACCAGAAACGCGATCCAGCTCTTCTACCAATGAAGAACAAAATCAAGAAAAACGTAATCTCTCCGAGATTTCGTCAGAAAGACATAGACCTTTACTGGTAGCACCAGCTCCTCATACTCGTATGCGTGGAGTCAAATCTTACCGTGATAAAACAAAAGTCAGTAAGGTTGTTGCTGGTATTCCGCCATCAATCAGTATTTCTGATTCTGGTACAAATACTATTCTGAAAACATCCACCTCTCAAAACCTAAACAGGGCATCCAGAAGCGCCCCTGACCGTGCAAGAAAGCATAAGACTACTCCACGTCAGGATAATATTTTTAAACGCTTCACTGCCCTCTTAGTTGATTTTATCAGGGATAAATTCATATGGGCTAAAACAGACAAAATTAAAGTTGATATTATCAGTGAGGAACATGATAAACGTATTGCTGAAAACTACGTCTTTGACGAGGTATTAGGTCGTCATATCTCTCGCACTGAATATGAGAAAAAAGCCAAGTTTAACCAAGATGACTATAAACCAACACCTGATGAGATTCGACGTTTCCCAAGCCGTACTAAGAACGGAGAACCAGAAACCACTCATGATATGGATCTTACTCCATCCATACTTGAAAACAAAAAAAGCAATTCACCACAATTGAGACCATCCAGTTATCGTGTTAATAAATAATTTTATTACTTGTGAACATCAAATTTAACTCACCATGCACAGCGTGGATTACTTCTTTGTTATTATTCTTTTTGAAAATATATTTATCTTATGAGCTGACGCTCATGTGCTTCCGCACGGCTATGCCCTGACGCTGATATGAAATGAGATTTAATGTTCAAGTATTATACTAACATCGAAAACAGTTCCTGTGCCTGCACATAAGATCTCAATCCCGTCATATAGCATTTGCTCTTAAACACATAGTAAAACTATATTCCTAATAGCAGCACTTAGTGATTGTCAGAAACAATCACATTGCTGAAACAGGGTACACCCCTGTTAACGATGGATTTATCAATAAAGAATTGCGGCAGTAGCCGCTAATGTAAGATTAGTACAATTAATTTTACCACTTCATGTACGATTTCATTTTTAAGACATTTTATATACTAGCTTTACCTTAAACTTAATTAAGACATCATATTGAAAACAGATCTTTTATTATGAGCCTCCTCTCATGGCTTCGCCCTTTTTCTATATTAATGATAAATCCATCGAGGCTATAGCATTTGCTCTTAAACACATAGTAAAACTATATCCTCAATAGCAGCACTGAGTGATTGTCAGAAACAATCACATTGCTGAAACAGGGTTCATCCCTGTTAATGATGGATTTATCCATAAAGAATTGCGGCAGTAGCCGCTAATACAGTTATAAGTAAATTCCATTCTTTACAACAAAACTATGATTATCAATTTAGCAACAGAAAGCAGCGCTTAGTGATTGTTTGAAACAATCACTTCGCTGAGATATAAATTGAAGAGAGGAAACCAATGCAATAAATAGTTAAACTATACCCTTGAAATGCCTCTGCATAGTTGTTCTCAACTTCACTAATTGAATAATGAAGAAGGAAAATGCTCTCAGGGCAGCTATAGCTCAAAACCAAGTACCGACATCCGGGAGTTAAAGTCCCGAATCCCGGTACTTAAGTTGATAAGTATTCTCAAATAAAAATGATAAAGTGTTATTTATATATATTATGTAGCACTACAAGTTTCATAAGTAAAAACATCAAGTGTTAGTTATTTTAAAAAATATAAACTTTAAGTATTGACTTGCACGCAAAATATAGTATTTACTTAAATGTATAACTAAAAAAATAAAGGAGTAAATACCATGATAGAAAATAAGATACAAACTGAAGTAAAGAAATCAAGAAGAGGTCTCCCACGTCATACTAAAAACCCATTTCTTAATGATACAAGTCTACATACAAAAACTGGAGTCAGACGTATTACTACAGGAAAAGATCGATTAGCATTAATTAATGAAAATACTGGAGAGCAAGTTGGTAATGGCGGTTTCTATCAGGCTATGGAGGTTGATAAGACACAGTTCGTGAAACTTTATGTTGACGGAGTATCTGCTATTGAAGGACTGTCTTCATCGGGTAAAAAAGTTTTCAAGATCCTTTATCTTGCTATCAGAGATAATAAGGATACTGATACTATTTTGATGTCATACGATATTGTTGATCAAGATGTCGTAAAAATATCCAGAACAACATATTTCAAAGGCATGAAAGAACTTGCTGGCAAGAAGTTTATTGCAGAGACCATGATACAGAACTATTACTTCATTAATCCAGACTATATGTTTAATGGCGACCGTTTAACATTTATGAAAACATATTATCTTTCCAGCAGTAACTCTAATAAACCCAGTAATAATAAGGTGAAGAAATGAAATACTTACCCGGCTCACTCGAAATAAAACTGCATGATAGATTATCAAAAACCGATATTCTTGATATTTTAGCGGAACAAATGACTATGCTTGAGGAAACATTTGGCATTGAAGAGTTCAAACTCTATTCTTTTCTTGAATGTTATATTGATAGTAAAAAACAGTCCTTTTATCATGAAGAACATAATACTGTTGTAAATTCATTTGACTTACAAGGTAATGAGAAACTTGAGAACACAGCAAAAATAATTTCAAAAGATGGTAATAAAAAAATCGTCTCTTTTGATAAAAATATCGATGTAGATAGAATACGTTTAACAGTTGGAAGTATTCAGAAACATAATCCGTATCGATATTGGTCTAACAATATTCAAGTCATTCCATCATCAGTAGTCAGCAACATCATTCAAGATAAAGAAAGCCAACTACAATTAGAAAGAGATAAACTTTACTTCCTCAACCAACTGAGACGTAAACAAGAAGAGGAACAAAGGCGTAAAGAGCGTGAGGAATTTGAGCGTCCATTAAAATCACTCATCGCAAGAAAGATCATGGAAAGCGGTCTAACTGATGTAGAGTTCAAAAGAACAATATGTTCCAGCTTCGACTATATAAAAAGCGGCGCTGTAATAGCAAAATACCTAGCCAATAAACCTGATTTATTAGAAAAATATCATGATTCCCGATTAATAAGAATGTCCATCAAAAATGATGAAGGTAAAGTCGGCAAGGTTGAACTTTATGATCTTTCTGGAACACTAATTTTTGAAAGCTATAAAAACAAATAAGAGAGGTATGATATGCAATGTTCATGTGGTAGAGAAATGACAGAGAGGTTTTCTGTTTCTAAGAAATGCAACTTGAGATGGGAATACTCTTTTTGTAAGTCTTGTGGAAGAATCGATGCAGATTATCTTTATAGCTACGATAAAACACAGTTTATTGAACGAAGTTATTCAGCAAGGCTAAATTATAGAGACATGACAAGAAAAATAGATAATTAAATCCATGCCTCTCCATTAAATTTGACACTTTGAACCAATCCCTTAAAATAAAATATATACACAATCCACTAAAAATAAGAGGAGTCAACATGACAGACCATATAAAAAAAGAACCAGAAGATGAAACAATTATTGATAGTGCTAAAATTTACGATGCGCTTAGAAAAAATTATTTTGATAGATGCTTCCTTTCTTCTTACTTAGATGAAAAAATAGATGATAACTTACATCCTTTCAGTGACGAAGCATATAATAAAATGAAGTTCTTGCATGATGAAAAAGATAATCTTAATTTTAAAAACAAAATGAAAGAGATTAAAAGGAATTTATCTATATCACAAAAAAAAGAAATCGAAAAAATAATGAAAAACAAAATAAAATAATTTTTTAAATATCCAGCCATGAAAAACACTTTCTCCGATGAGATAAAGATCATGACTACTTCCTTTATCTGAATATATAGAAGCCTACATTGACTTCTATATACCATTAAACCTATTAAATATTTTTAACTTCCAATATTCAGAACCTTCCTCTTTCTCTCGAAGATTAGCCTCAAGATTCTTCATGATCAGCGCTTTTACTCCTTGGTTATGTGCTGCCATTACTTTGTTAAAGAGTTCTTTTTCATCTATATCTTCCCGTTTTTCTTTTCCTGTTCCATTCACTTTTTTGTAGTAATTGAAATCATCGAATAGATTGTTTATTTGTATTTTAAGTGCCTGTCCCACACACTTTTCATTTTCAATGATCATTACCGCTTCATTATGAAATCCATATGCTATTTCGTATATGAAATCGCAATATAATGATAAGACCGTGCAAATGGCAAAAGACATTGATTCATTTTTTTCGTATAATACCACATCATTCATATCATATTCCTCTTGTAATCGATGTACAGCCCCATTACGGGGCCACATAATCTAAATCAGTGAGTAGATAACAACTCTGCCCATGATTTCTTAATCTATTTTTATTTTGATATTATTTACAAAACTCCCATGAATGCCGGACCAGACGTTCCGCTACCTCTTCAAAGTTTACTTCTTCAAGCTTTCCTTCCAGACATTCACATTGGATAATGATGTAAAAATTTTTACTGATATGCTCAATAACATTGCCGATGAAAACACACATAAAATCCGCATCATATACCAAGTATGAGACATTATCAGAGGCCATATCCTGCATAACCTTCCAACTAGCCTCAAACGAACGCTCTGCAATATTATAAAACGTTTCTGTAGATACACTTTTAATTTCAAAAATTTTACTCATGGTTACGCCTCACTATTAAATGATATTTGTTTGCTTTTTATTTTTTCGCCCCATGAATGAGGCTAAAAATGATTTATTAAATAACCTTTTTATCTTCGTTTGTGATTAACACGTAATGTTATTAACACCACCTCCTTATCAACCATTTTTACTGAATGCCCTTGCTCATAATACTCAGCCCTGATTACTTTTTTAAAAACTGCACCTGCATTTTTAATGCTCTCTTTATAAATGCCTTCCATGAATGCATCATCTTCCATTAACACATCAACTTCATCGAGACGAATTTCCTTAAGCGTATTTATTTTCATTTCATAGAATAAACTTGCCATATGCATGAAAACCTTCCGGGATTCTTTTATCAGTTTTTCACTCATTTCATTACCTCTTATTTTATATTACAGTCTGTTTATTTGCGCTGATTTCTATTCTTTTGTAATAAAGAACGTAACCATCCCCACTAAAACATTTAATCAAAAACTCATGATAGCTACTTAGTATAGTTTTAACCTCCGGGACTGATATGTGTTTAATCTTTATCTCTTCAGGACTTTCAAACCATTCCTGTAACGTGAGATTAATAATATCCATTATGAATATCTCCCTGTAAAATCCATCCTTCATTTTTTTCAGAAAAGCATCCTCCCTTAGATTGTAATATAAGTAATGTATAAATTCATTGTAGACATTTACAACATCAGTAGCAAAGTTTGCTGTCTCAGCATTACTTGCGGATATTTTAACGGGTATTTCATTCCAGCCTAAACATTTTTCGTTCATATTCACCTCTCTCATTAATAGTTAGTACGATACGCAGAATAAATAACTCTCAGATTCCTTCTCACCTCATCCAAGAACAGATAATATTCTTTCCTTTTATTATCTTTCATTGATTCAGCAAACTCTTGTTTTGTTCGTTCAATCACTTTTCCAATCACTTCTTCAATATAAAGTCGGTCTTTAAAATGACGCTCATAATCATTTCCCATACAATCAATCATGACCTGAAGATGTTTTCTAAAGTTATTTATTGCCATTTCCATAAATACTTCTGTCTCATCATTCGTAACAGTCACCACACAAGGCAGTACGTTTTTACTTTTCATCTTAACCTCTCATTATTTAATAAACTTTTTTAGATATGATTGCGAGAATCAGAAATGATTTTGTAAATCCATTCATCAATCTCACTTTCAATAAATGCTATAGAGCGCAATCCGGTTTTTACTTGCTTAGGAAATTTACCCGCTCTTATTAAGGTATATATCCACGTTTTACCAAACCCTGTTCTTCTTTTTACTTCTGGCAAACGAATCAGTTTCGGATGTTTATCTGTTTTGTTTTGAACCATATTATCTCCTGTTTTTTTTACGTAATATCTTGGATATTTCGTTTTTTAGTATGTTGTTCGATGGAGATAATTCTAGGATTTTGGCTAGTTCTAAACTAGGGATGTTCACCAACCGTGAGTTTCGCGGAAATTTTTGGAGGGATACACTTTTTAGGGATGTTCGCAGGTTGTGAACATCCCTTGTGTTTACTTTTTGTTTTTATCCGAGGATTTATCGTTAACTGTTATCACATCAACGATACCCCAATCCTTCAACATATTATTTTTAATGTAAAAATCATTTAAAACCTTGAAGTACTCATCGTTATCAAGATAACTTTTCGCGTAATCATAATCAGTATCTTTGATGTTCTCACTACTTCTGACCCCATTATTACCATGCAGGATGTCAGCTAAAATGGTGAAAGGTATATTCTTACCTTCGTTGTAGAGCTGTTCCCATGAGATCAAATCCATCAAAGGGATGACTTTGTAATCAAGTATTCTTTCAAAGGTCTTATGACCAAACCTAAATTTTCGTTTCGGGGGTTTAGGCGTTTTCAGGTGCTTTTGCCATAGAGCAATCAGTACTTTCAGATGTTCTGCGAGATCGTCACTGCTGGCTTCTTCCAAGTCAATTTCAATCAGCATCTTGTTAGCAGGGTTCATGCCTCCTTGTTTCAGATACTCAGAGATGTAGTCGGAACTCACTGCAACAGGGTCTGTTTGCTCTGAAGTCTCCAGCCGATACATAGCCCGCCCATAGTTGAACAATTGAACTCTGGTCATTGGTCTTACAGCATAGCTATGCGACAGTCTGTGATTGTCTGAAATCCAGTCTGATTTAAGTATCACATCACCACATCGGATTGTGGCATCATGGTATATCGCTTGCATTTGATTATCTTTGCCTGCTGTTTCCCATTGTTGTCTTGTTTTGTAAGCCAACATCCGTCTTTCAAGCTCTGCATAGATTTGTTCTAAGGTGAGGTCTTTCAGGCCATCATATCGGCGTACATCAAACCAAGATAACGCTGCCCTGATTTCTTCCATTTCCTTTTGTGTAGTCATTGTTCTACCGATTGCTTTTGTGTTTCCTAAACGTTAGCCCATTCAACATGATAGAGAAAGTGGAAAAGAGGAGCGGGTTTTCAAAATGGTGTGAGCACAGTAAGTGACCTTGAAGGTCAGTGCTTTCACCTTGACTAAACATGATTTATTTAATAAAAAATAACCAATTGTTTTTCATCATTTATTTTAACAAAAATAACGACAACATCCTGTTGATAATGAAAGCAAATTTAGATACGTATAGTCAGATGATTATGACAACAACCAATTGATTTTAATTGACATTCTTACCACAAGAAAACAATAATGATGGTAAATATGTTGGTAAAAATATGGCTAAGTTTAACAAAGTCAGTAATAACAGGAGATGTAGATGAAGTTCGAGTCCAGTCAGAGGAGCCAAATTTAAAAAGCCCGCTCAGGGAAACCTGAGCGGGCTTTTTGCTTTCCGTGAGCCCCACGCCAGCGGGTATAAGCAGCATCGTACCGTTGGTACCGTCCAACGTTCCGTATGCGATCCCCGCAGGTGAAAAGCAGCGCCGCTGCTCCCAACCTTATGGCTACAGACTTTCGATCCGACGGTAACCACTGGGTCTGCCGCTGGGTAGCAGACGATCCCGATCCGGCAGTTACCGCTACAGACAGCGCGGGCTGCCCAACTGGCGGAAAGACCCGTAACGCTTAGGGTAGCCTGGCAATAACCTTAATCTCGAACTTAAATCCATAAAGCCACGTCACGCCAATCCCGGTCAGCGTAGGATAAGGGGCTTCTCCCCAATATTCTGGCAGGATACTCCAGATAGCGTCGAGATTTGACTCAGGATCGACGACAAAGAGGGTAACGTCAACCACGTCCCTAAACGTGCAACCCGCCGCTGCGAGCACAGCATTAAGATTTTTGAACGCCAGCCTGACCTGTGCTTTCAGATCGTGCTCAGGCGAACCATCCTCGTGGCTACCCACCTGCCCCGAAACAAACAAGAAACCATTGGATTTGATGGCCGGTGAATACCGATTGCGCTCATAGAGCGCCTGCCGACCGAGGGGAAAAACGGCTTCGCGTGCTGTCATGTTTGTACCTTTATGCTGGGGCGAATTCAGCCCGGTGAATGTAAAGACACTGTACAACGGCAAGATCGGGCGGATAAACAAGCGACTTTGTCCCTCATTGTTTGTAATATCCAAACAATCAATGAAAGACAGGATAAGAAATGGATCGTTTCGATGCGATGCGCGCCTTTGCTCAGGTGGTGGAGGCAGGGAGCTTCACGAAGGCTGCCCAAACGCTTCATATGAGCAAAACCACGGTGACGCAACTTATTCAGCAACTGGAAGCGCGACTGCGCGTCAAATTGCTCCATCGCACCACCCGCAAGCTTGGGGTGACTCCCGATGGCGCGGTCTACTACGAGCGCGTCATCCGCCTGCTGGCGGACATGGAGGATGCTGAAAACAGCCTGTCCAGTGCGGCGATGACGCCCAGGGGAAGGCTACGGGTGGATGTGCCCAGTCCGTTAGCCCGCCTCATCCTGGTGCCGGCGCTACCGGCTTTCCACGCCCGCTACCCTGATATCCAGTTCGACATGGGCGTGAGCGACCGGAAGGTAGATCTGATCGGCGACAACGTGGATTGCATCCTGCGCGGTGGCGAAATCACCGACCAGTCCCTAATCGCACGCCATGTCGGCGATTTGCCAATCGGCGTCTACGTCGCCCCCCGTTATGTGGAACGCCTTGGCTCTCCCGCACACCCGCGAGAGCTGCAAAATACTGACCATTGCATAGTGGGATTCTTGTCCTCACGCACCAGTAAGATTGATCCTTTGGTACTGCGCAGTGAGAATGAACGTATTGAAATCACGGGCAACTACGTCCTTGCCGTGGATGATGGCAATGCTTACCTCGAAGCTGGGTTAGCTGGCTTAGGCGTGATTGCGCTGCCCAACTATATGGCGGCAGCGCATCAGGCCGGTGGCGCTTTGATTCCATTATTTACACAATGGCGGATTAGCCCAATGCCTCTGTACCTGGCGTTTCCACCGAACCGCCATGTCAACGCCAAGCTGCGCGTTTTTATTGACTGGATCGTTGAAGTGATGCAGCAGCATGTCCCGATTGCCAACAATAAATAACGACATCCCAGCCCCCTGATTCGCTTATCAACGACGATGGGGGTCATTCCCGTTGTTTTGAACGAAAGTGAATAATAGAAATCGTTTTCCCAATTTAAATATTTATAACGAATCCGAGAACTATAATGCGGGATTGCAGTCCTATTCCGAACTTGCTGGAAATATTTCCCTAACACTAGCCTGTTTACCTAACTACAGTATTCATGGGATTACCGATGAGGTACACTTTATATTTAATAGCGTCATTCCCGCATCATTCATTATAATTATAGAAAATTGCATTTAATAAAATAAGGATATTAATTTATGACAAAAGGTATAAAAATTATCATCACCGTAGTTTTCGTGATTCTGGCATTGCTGAGCGGCATGATGAGCTTCATGATCGTCGGGATGGGGGTCAGCGGTAGTGGGTGTGGTCAGGAGTGTTTTGACAATATGGATTCTGCAGCACTCATCAGTATTATATTCTGGATATTGGCTATCATAACGGGGATATTCGCTTTCATGGACAATGGCAGCCAAAAAAAAGATCCTCAGTAACAATATTAAG
>OGXV01000658.1_pt1 | contig 21981 bp, 33 predicted proteins | sample 1576391 | NCBI WGS metagenome assembly OGXV01 (sample SAMEA3541586, study PRJEB24748) | human gut metagenome | biome: human gut; feature: human-associated habitat; material: faeces | place: China | collected 2012 | reverse complement strand
CCTGATTGACACCTGTAAGTATTGCTCTTCTTGCAGCAACATCTATTCTTGTGGATATTCCTGAATCATAATTAATGCTTCTTACTCCACTCCTTGTCATTTCATCAGTAACTTTTCTGATAATGCTGTTATAGTCAAACGTTCCGTTAAGCACGTGCATAACTGCATTGTCCATTGTATCCTTGAAATAATCATCAACTGTCTTGAATGTTTTTCTGCCATTTGGTTGTTTGACAGCAAATCCCATTGTCCTAGTGATGTTTTTCAACTGTTTTGCTGTTTGTTGCTTGGTTGCTTCTATTAACTGCTGCAATGCCATGTTTTCCTCAAATGGTATAAATTCCTGACCTACTGCCCTATATAATGATTCATCTCTTAAATATCCTTCCTTTAAGGTATCAGAATATAATTGTTCTATTTCTGTATCACTTAAATTCAAGGCTTCCTGAATGTGTTTCTTTATGTCAGTCTTGTCAGCTCCCATATTATACAGCCTGTTTAATTGCCAATCTGCTGTCCTTGTAATCTCACCGGTCTCTGCAATCCTTCTGATAATGTTATTCATAATGTCATTTTCCAAGCCTGCATAGATTTCTTCAATGTTCTTTGGAAATAACTCTAATTCATCTGACTTGTACACTATTCATCATCTCCTGATGTATCATCCGGCTGTCCTGCCAGTTTCTGCATTGCAATCTCTTCTGTTTCTCCATACCATTTCATTCGGTATTCAACCAATGTCATTGCTCCCATAGCCACATCTGCCCTATCCGTCTGACGTGCCTTTTCTGAATCAACAACTATGCTATCGTCCCATTCAAATGAGGTATTTATCTCTCCTTCCGGTGCCAATCCATAAATGCTTGTCCAAAAGTCCATAGCTTTTATAAGGTCCTCTAATGCATTTTGTAAGGCATTCTGTATATCAGACACCATTGAATAAGAACGTTGCTTACTGGTTTTTATTTCCTCTGCTGTCTTATCAACATTATTTGGATCAGAAAGAGTTCCATATGCAAGATTACAATCAAACTCAACTCTCTTAAGCTGATTGTTAAATCCGTTATATAAACTCTGGTCCCTAATGTCAGGTGAGTACGTGTCTATGAATGGCTTGTCTACTGCTCCTGAACTGTAATCAAGAGTTCTGTATAATCTGTCCTTTCCTCCCGGATATTCAAACTTGTCTGTATTCTCATTACGTTTTAACAAGCTTTCAGCAATATGTATTGCAGCTTCCTTTGATACATACTCCCAATCAATCTGCGAATATCTTTCATCTGCAATCTTGATTGAATCCACTGCCTTAGAATAAACAGAAACACCTATGGGTGATGTTGAATCAATTATGTTTGCCAGCGGAACTTTAAAGAATCCTATTGGTAACTTATCAACATTCTTAAACTTAAGTTCACTTTCAAGCATGTTCCACTTATCCACATAACTTATTGGTACCTCAGTCCCCAATACTTCAGGATTAGTGCTAACAAAAACCAGGTTAGTTATGGTCAATTCATCATTCTCTATGGTGTTTCTTTCTAATCTTGTATATATTTTTTTGTTTTTTCTAAACTGCTCTGTAAAAATGCAATCAGTTACATTTCCTGAATCATCAAATGACACCGGGAAGAAACAATCTGCCTGTATGTATTGGACTGCAATACCATTACTTGTTATGTATGGCTTAAATACAAGACTGCCTTTCGCACATCCATATTCAACATACCTTCTAAGACTTTCCAGAACCTTTTTATAATATGGCTCTATGTATTCTGCTCTTTCACTTCCGGTACATTCACTCTTAAGTTCAAGGGTTACAAGTCTTGCAATCTCCTGTGATATGCTTGCAGGAAGATTGCAGCTTTCTGTTTCTCCCTTTATCCAGGGTGCCTTGCCTTTGTACATTACATTCCATAATTCTATGTGTCCTGACATTACTGTAAGATATGACAAATCTACAGGATTATCAGAATGTTTATTTAATACTTTCCCTATTTGGGTAACCATGTTTGAATATCTCATACCTTACACCTCTACTCATACTTAATAAATCTGCTTATATCCCTTTCAAATGTATATTCGAATGCATCAAGCGAATCAATATCACTTGTGCCATCATCCAATCTTTCATCAGATGTTAAGTTCTTTGGATTCCATAATGCTCCACATAGTGCATTCTCCAATGACTTGCAATGCTGTCCCATGTACTTGAATCTGCCCTGTCCCATCATTCTTTGAACGAATCTTATTCTGTCATTAATTGGTATCTTCATTGCGTTCTCTATTCTTAGCCAGCCTAATCCATTCTTTCTTGAAGTACTTCTTAATCCGGCTATTAGTGTCTGCTCTGCACTATCACAATACACGTGTGTTATATGTCCATACAAATTCAAGACCTTTAAACAGAAGTCAACAAACAACTTTCCAAGCTTTTCAGGATCTATGTCATTCTGTGAGCAATCAATCCATTCTGATGCCAATGGAACAATATCCATATATCCTCTTGTATATCCTGTGGCGCAAAATGCGTGTCCTGAACCACTTCCACCAAAATCCACACCTATGTTAATTTCCATTATGTTTAATGGTTTTTCATAAACCTTAAACGGATTAGGATTCTGTGTCTGTGCATCATTAAACAATTTGTATACTGCTCCTTCTGCTGCCACCCATAGACCTCTTATATATCTGTCATAATAAACAGTACCCCTATACTCATTGCATAGGTTTTCAACAAATTCCTTTGGCAAAAAAGGATTATCAAATATTGTATACTGCTGGCAATATATGTCTGCATCAGAATCAAGGAACCGCTTAAACCAATGACTTGGATTGTCCGGGTTACACGCTCCATCAAAGCAACTGTATGGCTTATCAAGACGTGACTTTAATAATTCAAAGACTTCCTTATTCCACTCTGCAACTTCATCACCATAAACATATTTAAGTGATGAACCTCTAAGTTTTGATACCTGACTTACTTTCTCAGCTCCAAGACAATAGGCATAATCTCCAAAAATACTAACAATGTTGTTTGAACCTATATCTCCAATCAAGTTAGGGCCATATATTTCTCTCATTGGTTGCAAAACATTTCTTTCAATGGTTCCCTTTGATACTCCTATGATTGCATTTAATCCATCCTTGCCAACTCTTTCCCTTATTCTTGACGGAATGGTATATAAGTTATCCATATAAGATTTTCCTGAACGGGTTGCCCCGGTCTTTACGTTGTATCTGTGATTTGCATTCCTTACAAATTCCATCTGCTTATCACTTAGAACCATCTTTGTCACCTGCCTGTTTTTTAATCTGCATCAGTAATTCATCCACTCTTGATATTTCTTCCTCACTAGCCTTACCTGTTGCCCTGTCAACCTGAACATTGAGAAGTTTTATCCTTGCCCTCTGTTCAGAAGTTGCCATATCCATATGATTTGCCAACCAATCAAGAGCTCTCATCCTATCCATTAGCCTTACAGATGAATTTCTAAGATTAATGTCTGCTATTAAAGTCCCATCCACTTCGTCAGAGTTTTTGAATTTAACAACATTTAGCTTCTGCTTTAATACTTTCTCATTTCCATCTTTATCCTTAATCTTTACAGGACCAAATGCTCCAATAACGTCCGTTTCTTCCTGACCAAAGGTTACGTAGTCCGTTATGTCTGCAAAGGCAATATCCATATATTTTTGGAATATGTCTTCTTCCGACAACATTTCCCTATTCAATCTGTTCTGTTTTAATTCCGTGATGCATTTTCTTATTTTTTCCTTTTGCAACAATCTGCAACCTGAAACTGCTGCAACATTATATTTAACACCATAGGCTTTCATGTATGCCTTGGTTGCATTAAAACAACGAACATAGTAAATGCAAAATAACCTTTGTTCGTCCGTTAGATTATCGTTTTCAACTACCTGCTCAACTTCATCAAAAGAAGTAGTATTTTGTATGCGTACTTTTTCCATTTTTGTACGCGTACTTTTTTGCCCTTTTCGATTCCAGTTATACCTTGTCTTCCAAGATTTTACTGTGCTAATTGATACATTATATTTCTCGGCTATTTCTTTATATTTGAAACCATTCATATAGTCTGTTTCTGCCTGCTCATATGTTTTTAATTCATTATTCACAACACCACCTCTCTTACTTTTGTGCATAAAAAATAGAGCCTTGCTAAATTGCAAAAGCTCTATTAATAAGGGCGAACGGATTTCAACCGCCTCCTCTGTCACAATCTCACCTGTGTACTCACAACCTATTGGCTGGTCTTGTTGCACTAGTGCATTGTTTGATTGCACCCATTGTTCTCACTCATAAACTACTTCCCTCGTCTATAATCTTCCCATTTTTTTAATATTTTGTCAATTAACATTTCTTCCTTTGTTGATAATTTTGCTGTTCCATTTTCTGCATGCCAATATCCTCTATGCGTATGTGGCATTACTAGATTATCATTTATCTTATGAAAATGTGTTAAATCTATTTGTTTATTCCTTTTACCATCTTCGTCATAGAATGTAATCGATTTAGGAACATTATCATTTCCTAGTGTCACATATATTCTATCTTTTATCATTGTTTCCATAGGTGTTTTAATAGATGTTTTCTCATTCTGGACAATAAATTTTATATTTTCTACTTGATATATTGTATTGTATTCTGTTCCATATACTTTTCCTGCTTTACTTATTCCGCTACTTGCTCCTCTTCCTCCCATCATAAAACCTCTTACTATACATATGATTTCAATGCTTGAACTATAGCCTTACTAGTTGAACTAGCAGATTTTCCCTTTTTCATATATTCAGAAACAGCCTCAGCCACAACTTCTCCTGCTGCTTTACCTTTAGTATTACTACCATACTTTGATATTGCCGATAATTTACCACCATTTATCTTTTTCGCTTGCTTTAAAATATTTCTATCCCACTTTCCAGATGTTCTTAGCTTTGCCTGCTGAAATTTAGTAAGTGAGCTGTTACTTTTTCTCATAAGATAGTTTGATATTAAATGACCTGCCTCATGAGTTCCTGTTCCATATGCTGTATAATCAGCAGTATAATCACTAGGTGTGAATTCATTATTTGACGAACTGTAATACTTTGATGAAAACCCCAACTGTCCCATACCATTAGCACTTGCCTCAGCGTCATTAGACAATGATAATCCTATACCTGTCACTACTGACAAAGGTAATCCAAATTCATTCAAAGTGTCACGAACCCCTTTTAATGTTTTGTCAACAAGTACACTATTTAAGTTCTTGACTTCTTTATCAACTACAATTGTTCCAGCATTTCTGAACTCACTCATCATGTCTATATTACTTTTTGAAGATTTCTTTGTTAGTCCGCTACTTGCTCCACGTCCGCCCATTACTTTTTTCTAAACCTTTCCTGAAAAGCACTCATATTAATAACTCTATCGTCTTTTATTTCACTTGGTACTTTTCCATAAAATAATATTTGTGTTGGTTCTAATCTCTCCAACATTTCTTTGTACCCATTCATAAACAATTCCTTTGCCTGCTTATTTTTCTGTGTTCCAACACTTGAAACTGCAACCGCTGAACCTTTTGGTTCTCCATCAAAACACCACTCAAAACTGTCTTCATTACTCCATCCGATTGTCGGTATTACACTGATTCCATTAATCTGCATATATGCACCTATCCAATGCTTTCTATAATGGTTATATATTTGCAATGCTCTTGGATAATCGCAATACACACTAAAGTCTGGGCTGAATATACATTTAAACTGTTTTAGCATATCGACGTATGCATCAGGTCTGTTCCAAATTCTTTCAAACTGGTAATCATATAAAAAGAAATGCACCGCCTTATTTCCACGTTCTTTACAGGTTTTTGCCTGATTAAATCCTATTAATTCACAATCAGTGAATGTTTCAGGACTTAACAATGGAATATCATAAGCTCCCACTCCCTCGAATGCTGCCTTTTGCAAATTCAAATAATTTATTTCCATAATCCTACTAACTCATCTCCTATTTCCCCACGAAAAAAGACAGCCTATCGACTGCCTTTTCCTTGTTTTACCAATACAATAATTGGAGGATACTATTCAGATAACAGAAGTCCCTTCTGTTCAACTTCTTACTCTATCATTTTAGCACTGATTAATGTGACATTCTATGACACGTTTAAAACCGGCTCAATATCTTTCAATGCATAGCCATGTAGTCTTAATACATGCCTGTAAGATATATTCATTTCCAGTGCTATCTCTTCCCACTTCTTGCTCTGGCAGTATCTCTTGTACAAAATCTGCTCGTATTCAGGATTGTTTAACTTCTGTATGTTGATTATTACGTTTGCTCTGGATAAAGCAAATTCACGCATCAAATCATTCCACTCACATTCCTTTTCATTAATCTTGCAGATTGTTTCTGCCATCTTATCCTGTGTTCCTGAAGACAGTACCCTCTCGCCCTGTTGGATTGCTCCAGTACTCACCACCATTTCCCTTAGGGTATCTATCTCTTCTTTTAGAATTTTCATCTTAGATTCAAGATTTCTAACCTGATTCAAGTATTCCTTTGCTGTCATTTCTTCCAAACTCTCAATCCTTTCTCTATTTTTCTGCATAAAAAAACCAACCACCGAATATTGGTAGTTGGTCTTTTGCTTTATCTGGAAACTCCTAATCTTGACATTAGAGCTTCCTGCAATACTTTTGAAACATTAATGTGAGCTTTTTCTGCTTCCTGATTTAACCAATTGGGAAGAGTAACATTACGTCTTACTGTTCTGTTATCTAACATTTTTCGATATGCTGTTAAGTCTACATCCACCAATGACAGAATGCCCTGCCCTTCATCATAAAATGTACCTTCCGAAACATTTACATCAGATATTGCAGATGGTTTAGCTACTTCTTTTTCACTATCCTCTGCTTCTATACACTTTATGCCTATTGCGTCTCGTGCCATCATAATAGCATCTGCCATTGTTCCCTTTGGCTTTCCTTCCTCATTTGCTTCTGTGATAATTCCAAGATCTGGAACCTCAATCAAGATGTTAGCATCTACGTCCGTAAAAATTACCGGATATGCAACTTTCATTTTTATCAACCTCCATTTTATCTATATTATGGGCTTATTAAGAGCAGGGGACGTTACAATCCCCATTTTCTTAATATTGCTCTTGCTAACTTTTCGTTCACTTCTTTGTGTCTTGGAATCTGTTCTTCATCGTCACCTCTTTTGTATATATCGTGATTGCCTCCGTGTCGCTCGAACTCAAATCCAATACTTCGAAGTTTTTTAACTAACTCACGTTGCTTCATTAGTATTCCTCCTTTTGATTATATTATACACACTGCGTACACATTTGTCAATCATTTATACACATTAATTACACATTTTCAACTACCAATATTCAATTGTCAATGTACCTTTGTTTCTAATCCTTATCTTGCAACTTACATATCGCCCACAAGACGAACACTGCTCCAATTACCAGGACTATTGCCAATGTGTTAATTATCGCCACTTACTCCACCACCTTCCACAATCTTAATTGCTTTATTTGAGCCTATAACATCAACTTGTCCTGTTTTACCGCTTTTATCAATAATTACATTTATTCTTGCTGTCCATTCTTCTATTTCTTCTATGACCTTATCCACATCATAGGCTGTTGACTGTTCTTCAACTGCATTTATACAATCTTGAATCACTGCACTTACATGTATACTTTCAATATCTTGTATATCAATAGGGCTTTGCTGTAACATAAAATCATTTAAATGTAAAATTAATTCGTCCGCATCTATTAATCGCATTCTAATCACTCTCCTTCTTTGCTAATTTCTATGTTTAGAACGCAACATACAGAATAACAATTCGTTCATTGAACGTTTTCTTGATGACTGTCTGCTTGGTATTATTTTATATAATTTCCAACTCGTATCTGCTTCCAGAGGTGTTGGATTTTTAAATTCTTCATATTTTTCTCGCACATCTTTTAAGTTAATATGAGTAGGTATTGGCACCATAATCCCCACGTTATTGTTACTTTCTGGATAATTTTCTTTAAGATACTTCCAAAACTTATCCTCTCTTAAATCGTCCATTAATTCCTTGTACGTTTCCATTGTTGTGACTATATAGTTCTGTTCTCCATAAAATCTTAATCCATTACCGCTATATACATCATTCACACACGATTTAATTTCATAACAAATAAATTCTCCTTTCTCAATATCACTCACACAAGTAACACCTGCTGGAATAAATTGTATTAAATCAACTCTTTTCGGATGAGCTGTTCCATAATCTAGCGTAACCTCTTTGGCATAATATTTTCTGTCCTGCAAACTCTCTTCTAATAAATCAGTTAGAAACATTGTTGTCGCTTTCCTATTCATCTTTCCATCTCCTTTTCAATTTCTAACAGTCCTGCCTTAGTTAACTCATATATAGTTTCCGTTACAACATCTAAATCCGAAGTATGATAGCTTCCCTCTATAGCAACATCTACGTATATATCTCTATGAAAATCTGTCCTTACGGATATTTGAACACTAGGAATATCATATGCTTCAGATATATAGGCTATCTTATTTTCATCTTCCTCATCCATCAGGAATTTGTGCCACCATCCGTGCATATACTCAAATCCACCACCCTGCAGACAACGTTCTCCTGAATCTGCCCATTCTTTACCTGTTTTAAAGCCGAACTTTCTAAGTTCGTTTAAATCTACATCATCTTTTATTTTCAACATAATCTTTCAATCTCCTTTCAACCTATAGCGTGATATGCTATCCAAACGATAAATATAAAAATTGCAATTAAGCACTCTGCCAGAAAAATATATGCATATACATCACTGTCAAATATGTTAATTAAAATCCATATATTCCCAATCGCTAGTATGCCTATTAGCATTGCCTTAATTAATCTTATCCAATCCATCTATTCCTCGCTTTCTGCTAGTTTTGCATATTCCCAAAAATTCATTCTATATTCACTATCCGCCGTCCAAGATGTAGCTCCACCCATCCACGCATAAACTTTTCCATCTACGAATTTAGCGAAGTATCTTCTAACCCATTCTTCACTTTCATAATCTCTAACTAATATAGGTGTATCAACCTTGACTTTGCTCCAATCGACCTGCTCAACATGTTCTTGTTTGAGCCATTGCTTTTTTGCTTCTACTGCGCAGTGTCCGTTAAAAATACAATCAGTACAAGACTGTGTTATACAGCATTTAGGTTGACCTTGCTTATTGACAGCTATCTGGTCAATAAGCAAATCTTCCTTTACTCTTTTCACTACTGCTTTCAATTCGTTTTCAAAAAATTCTTCGTTTGTCATATTTAACCTCCATTTTTACAAGTTATATTTTGCTATGTTGCTTCACTCCTTAACATTTCTTAACATTTTTGTCCTTTAGTTCCTGCTTCTTTTTGTTCTTGGCTCTGTCTAATCTAGCCATTAGAATGCCTGTTTCCGTAATCTCATTTGAATTGTTCAACCCATTGCAGTTGAGATATAGTAGTTCCGACCGGGTTATGCACCTTAAATTGTCGATGTCGAAATTTCTCTTATTTCCATCAAGGAATATTATTGGGCAGCCTTCGGGGATTTTTCCCTTAGTTTCTTCATACACAACTCTCTGCTTTAATCTCCACTTGTTAGGCTCCGCAACCTTAACCTCTATGTATCCGTCTTTTGAAATTCTTTCACTTCCAACAGGTCTGTGGTTTGGTGGAACGTTGCCCTTTGCAAACATTGTGTGTTTTACTTTTTCATAGACTTCCTTTGGCATTTTCTTGCCCTTGTTGTGTGGTGTCTGCCCCTTTCTGAACTTGCCGGTTAATCCTGAATTTAATTTATTGTTTGCCTTGTATGATTTAATCGTTCTACTTGTTATGTTGGTATTGAACTTCTGATTAAACAGGTCTGCAAGCTCCTGGTTATATCTTCCCTTGTAATTATCCAGAATGAATTGCTTCATTTCATCCGTGTATTTCATTCCATACATTACTTACAGCTCTCCATTCATTTGTTTGTTATTCCAAGCAATGGGATTTCAACATCCTCACCGCTTCCGTATTCATCAAAGTGCTTTTTCGCCTGCAATGCCAGGTTTCCATTATCAATGATTGTCTTGGCAATCTTGTTGACCGATTCACTTCTCTTGATTTCCTTATCAAGTTCTTCCATTGACAGCTCATCATCATTTATTCTTTCAATTGCTTCAAACAAATAGTTGTTCAAATCTGATAGTGTATTCTTCATTGGTTATTTACTCCTTTGCCTTTAAATTAATTTATTTAATCACTGTTCTTAAGTCTCTTCTTTCGCTGTCCATGTCTATTCCACATTCTTCTGCAATTATGCTTATCTGCTCTTCCCATGTGCTGTAATCCTCTGCAATGCATTCAGCCTTGTTGTCGAATCTCTCAAACATCTGCTTTATTCTTTTGTTGCCAAAACCAAATTCATCATGCATTGTTACAGCCATTAGGATTTTTACATACAGTACTGTGTTGTACTTAACATTGTCACTGAATTTGTCTAAGTCTGCCTTTGATACCCTTAAAGGTAGGTCAATGGCATTTCTCATTTTCAGGTCTGCTTCCAAGGCATCCAATCCCTTTTCTCTTGCAAACCTTAGAGCATATGCCATACCCTCACGTCTTGCCTGTTCCTCTTTTGACATTCTTGCCATCCTTATTTCCTCCATTGCCATAAGCCTTTGCTCTAAAAATCTTTAGTGCATTGTCTCTTGGTCTTCCGTCATTTATGAACTTTTCCTGTTTATGTGTTAAAATGCAGCCAAATTCCTTACTTGTCTTTTTTCTCATTCAATTCCTCCAGCTTCGCCTTAAGCTCTGCTCTCTCTTCCTTGATTCTTGCCAATCTTACGTGATCATCTGCTGATAAGATTGAAACTGAAAATAAAATCTGCGATTCCATTCTGTCCAATTCCTCTAAGCGAATTTCTATGTCCTTAATATCCTTAACTTTCATTTTGTTGTTTCCTCCTCTTGTCTCTGTTTTCAATCAGTTGTCTTTCCAATGCCTGATAGTCATATTGCCTTTGGTCATTAAATGTCTTCTTGTTTTGTTGCTCTTTCTTTACAGGATAAAAATTACTCCAATCACCTGCTATGGCATTCTTGACTGCCTGTATTCTATCTTCATCCGTGTCGGCTATCTGATTCAGTCTGTCAATCAAAATCTTCAACTGATAGCCTGCTACTGGTTTACCTTTTTCTTCTCTAAGCTTCAGGTATTCATCAAAAGCAACATTCAAATCATGATTGGCAAAAAAGCCAATATTTTTCTTTTCTTTACTTTTGTTTTCTTTTATTTTCTTTTGTTGTATTTCCGTATCATTTATGTTGGTTTCTGTTACATTTACACTTGTTTCTGTTACATTTATCGGTTTTAATGGTTCATTTAATAAGGGTTGACCTTTTTCATCAATCAACCTGTATCTTGTTTTCTGGACTTTGTTCCTAACAGTCACTGTATCGTAGCGTCGCTGAATTCCAACAGAGGTTATAACTCCTTGCATCAGGAGGTCATGATCAAACAGACCTATATCCGCACAAGAGAGAATAACTTGTAACACAAAGTCTTTTTTGTTAACCCATCTGTTACCGATTGTCTTGATGATTTTAACCGGAAGGTTCTTCTTGAGCTGTTCAAAGTTTTTAAACTCAAGAAAGTAACCCTCTCGGTAAACCATCGAAATGACTATGTCGTAAATGGTTTGACCCAATGGACCATATTCATTCATCAGGTCCATTATTTTAAAGTCTTCATAATAATCAACATCTTTTGGGAAATAACTAAGTCCTGCCTTTATAGGTCTTCCCATTTATTTCTCCCATCTTAATGTAGTTTCCTGCTTCATATTCCCTATATATCTGCATCCAATCATCAAGTGTCATTGTCACCAGAATGTCCGCATTGTTTTTCTTGTGAAACACTGCTGGAAGTTCATCCTGCCTTGAATCTCTTCTTGCCTGCTCCATCCAGTCATACAAGTGCATTTTTTCCTGATGTTTTGCTTCTATATGTATTCCCGGAAGTCCCACAACGTCTGCATCACCATTTGCCCCACAATACTGCTGACCTCTTCTGGTTCTGTATCCGTATTCCCTTAGATGCCCGGCAAGTTGTCTTTCAAACCTTGCCCCCTTCTGCCTTGCATTAACTGCCATTCTGTATCTCCCTTACTCTTTTCCTTGTTGCCAGCAACGACCAACCTATTCTCTTTAATCTGTTGCTTTCCTGTTTGTAATACTTAATGACAAGTTCATCTTCCTCGCCCTCTATTGGTTGAAAATACCCTTGTCCATTGGATAGATTAAGTATTACCGTGTTTCTTCTGGCCATTGCAATTTCTTCCCTTATGTCTCTGTCTGACAATCCTGTCACCTTCTCTAGCTTTTTTCTTGAAATCGCATTGTCCTTTCCGAAAGGGATGTAATCTGAAATGTTCATTGTCACGTCTCCTTTCTGCCTGCCACCATTCAGGTGACAGGTCTTACAATTTTGTGATATATATTTTGATTTATGACTGTCTGTTTTTTAAAAATTGAAAAATGGCTTTGATTCTGTCTGAACCTTGTTTTCAGCCGATTTCTCATTGTTCTTCTTTTCTTCTGGAACATTCTCTGTTTCTTCAACTGCCTGCTCCACTACTTCCTCATAATCTTCATTTTCTGTCTGCTCAACAGGTGTTGTTTCCACATATGTATGTGTTCCATCCTCATTAATTACTGTCATGTCACTGTCAAGTGCTGTCTGTAGGTCAATGCTCATTATTCCCCACTTGCTTATGATTTGTCTCAACATTGTCTTGTATGCCATTCCGTCAAAGTCCTTGCTCCAGAAGGTCCACTTCGTTCCCTTCTTCAAGTCTGATGCATATCCCTGTGAATACTTCACTGCGTGAGCCTTCATCTTTTCCTTTGACCAGTACATTGCCTTCCTGAATCCATTGACATACTCAAACATTGCATAATAGCCAATTGTTTCTGCCTTTTCTCTCTCATTTTCATCTGAAATGAGATTTACTTCTATGTCTTCATTAAGTGGATCGAATCTGATTAACTCACCTTTCTTAATTGCCAGCACATTTAACTTCTTGTACTGTCCTGATCTGATTGCCAGCTGAATGTAGCCCTTGTATCCAAGCTGGAACTGTGCCACCTTTGTTCCTGTTTTGTTATCCTTGAACGGAACCATGTAATACTGTCCAAGCTGCGGACTTGGAGAAAGATTAAGACTCTCTCCAAGCAATGCTGCACTTACTATTGATGAATTTTGACATTCCTGTAATGTTGGATTGTTTCCAACCGCACTTACTATTGAACTGATGAATCTCTTTCCGTTCTTTCCACCAACAACCTCATTAATCTGATTCTTTACCGCATCATTTTTCAAATATGCCGTAAAACTTGTTTCTTGTCTTTTTGCTAAACTGTTTGATACTGCCATTTCATTTCCTCCTACTGTATCTGCTCATATTTAATGTTGTTTTTCGTAAGGAACTCACCCAATGCATTGAGCTGGTTTCCTGTTCCACACACCCTGATTACTATTGTGTGTGTCTTCTCTTCCTGATTTTCTTCTGTTCTTTCTTCCTGTGCCTCTTCCTCAACAGTCTGTGAAACACTTTCCTGCTTCTGCTCCGGTTCCTTCTTTCCTGCCTCTGCAAGTTTTTCGGCTTCTGCCTTTTCTCTTGCCTGTCTTTCCTCAAGTTCTGCCTTTCTTCTTGCCTCATACTCGGCTTTTCTTCTTGCATTTTCCTCGTATGTCTGTTTAACCATCAATGCTTCTGTAATGTTGAGGGTTTCAATGTATTTCTTTTTCATTTCAAACTGATATTCACCGGTTTCAGCATTAATGACTTCCAAGTCGTGTCTTACACTGTCTCTCATATGCTCCATATCATTGGTTATTGACTTTAATGTTGTTGTCACATTCAGATAACTTTCCTTGAAAACACGTTTGAATGTGAGTATCTCCTTCAGCTCTTCGGCACTTGCAAAGGTCCTGTCATATATCTCCTCAACCTTTATGAGCTTCTCTTCCCTTTTCTTCTGGTCATAAGCCTTTACCTGACTGTCAATGTTGGCATTTGCCTCATCTACAATTGCAATCAGTTCCTTTACCTGGCCTTCAAACACACTGTATGGTTCAAGCATCATCTTCTTGACATCTTTCTTTCCGTCATTCAATGCCTTGCTGAACTTATTAAGTGCTGCCCTGTCAGCCTTTGCTTCCTTTATGTTTTCATCCGTGTACACCAATGACTTGTACACGTTTGCCTTTTCAGTAACTTCTTTTTTTAATTCCTCAAAGTTCCAATCAATGTGCTTTAGTGCATTATCCATTGTTGGATTGTAAATTTTTAATTCCATCTTTTTGGTATTCCTCCTGTTTTAAATTTCCGGCAGAATGAGAGCCGGCTTTTTTCTTTTTTTCACAAGCTCCATGAACTCCCTTTCTGACCTTTTTATTATCTCAATGTCTTCCTCAACATCTGCCCTTTCAATGTGATAATCCTTTGTGATTAGTCTTATGCTCTTATTCCACACACTCTTTATCTGTGCCCTGAGTTCGACAAACTCATATTCCGTCACCATCAGGTAATGAAGCACCTGTATGTAATAATTGTCCGGGATGTGTTCACCATCCCATTTTTCCTTGTGCATTGAACCAAAAAGCTCACTGGTCTTGCATTCAAATATGCCCTTCCTCCCGGTTTCAAGTTCTGTCAGTTCTCCATCAAGTGATGCGTGAGCAAACGGATACTTGTCATTGAGAAGCATGTTATCACCAAAGTATTCAACCTTGTATTCCGGGTGGTCCAATGCAAATATTGCTCTTATGTGTTCCTCTGCCCTGCTTCCATATATTACATACGGTTCATTTGATATGTCTCTTGGCTTGGTTATTCCAACCATTTCATTCCAAAACTCCACATTGTTCTTGTAGGGATTAAGTCCCAACACTGCTGCTGCATCAGAACCACCTATCTTTCCCTTTCTTGCAAGAAGCCATTCAGGTTTACTTGCAAATTTCTTTCTTGTAACCATTTCTAATCAACCTGTTCATTAAGAATTTCATCCGTACAGTGCATCAATAATGTAACCAGTATCACCATTCCCAGAGCCACAAGTAACTGCCCTGCTTTGCTGTCTACCTCAATCCAGCCATTGACTAACATCACTGCTCCTGTAATTACTCCTATTACCACGTTCTTGAATCCGTTAAGTACTCTGTACTTTTCAGCGATAATGTGGTAATCTTTAAGTGGTTTGTTTTTATATGAGCTTGAACGTATTGCAGTACATTCAGGCTCTTTTCTTTTAACTTCTTTCACTTCAAGTCTTTTGTTTGTTTCCATAAGCTCTCCTAACTGAACATTAAATGTATGAATTTATTCAACATTTCATTTTCTTCTCTTGACAGTTTATTTTTGTTTTCTCTTACACGCTTTTCAGCTTCTTCATCCGACATCACAGAACATTCCAGCAACATCTCAAACATTTCCTTTCCTATGTTTTCACCATGCTTTTTTATAAAATGCCTCTTTACAGCCTCCACAAATATCATTGCCTCACATTCAATTAATTCATCAGGACCTGCCATTGTTGCCTTGTTTTTGTCTACAATAATCATCCTTATCCTCCAATCTTTCTTACCATTTCGGTAGTCTTTTCATCCGTCCAACTATTTGGCTTAGTCAGATGCGGACACATAGTGTTATTAATGTTCATCTGTCTGCCCAAGGGACAGCTCTTACAACTTCCTGAATACTTAATGCAGGTCTGCCTTAAGTTTCTTAAGCTGTTAATTGCTCCCACCAATTCAATCACCCCTTTCTATGAATAAAATCTCTCATTAAAATATTTTGTTGGAACTTTTCCTGACATTGTAATGTAGCCTTTTTCTTTTAATTCTGCATTCATCTGTTTAATTAACTTGTATGCAAAAGAAAGACTACACTCCATTGTTTGAGCAATATCCTTTGCTCCCATAAATTGCTTTTCAGGCATATTACTCACCTCCTATAACTTCCATAATGCCTGAACTATCAGAGCATTAATTGTTAATCCTTTTTTCTTCGCCAGCTCTTTTAATTTCTGGTGTAACTCCTTTGGTATCCTAATGGTTGTCTGTATCATTCCTTTGCTCCTTTCGTTTTGATACCATAATGATAGTTCTTTTTCCGAGGTTTTCCTTGTGCTGTAAAGCACGAGGTTTGTCAACCTTTTTCGACTAATTAGACGACATATTTTCGGTGCGCATTTTCCATATCTTTTTCATCTATATCAAGATATATCTGAGTTGTTGTTAATTCCTCATGACCTAACATTCTACTTACCTGCTCTATCGGCATCCCTCTTCTCAATGCCATCGTTGCACAAGTTCTTCTAAATTTATGCGGATAAGCCTTTACATCACATTTGCACCCGATTTTTCTGATTAAACTTTCTATCGTTCCTTTATCAGCATGTGTTACGTTTACCAATTTCGGATTTTTATACCAGTCTCTGTTGTTCTTTCCATCTGTATTTCCAAAAAATCCACCGGGGAAAAGATATTCATTTTTGTCTTTTCTTTCTGCCATATATTGCTCCATTGCAAAAACAGCTTTTGCATTCAAATATACATATCTCTGTTTATTTCCCTTTCCGGTGATTAGAATGCTATCATTTTGAATATCTGCCAGCTTGATGTTTACAAGTTCTGTTACTCTGCAACCTGTTGAAAGAAGTATTTCTACTATTGCCTTTTCCCGATTATTCCTGCATTGACTACGCATTTTTTCAATTTCAATTTCTGTAAATGCTTTCTTTTTTGTCTTTTGTTTCTTAATCGTCTCTACTTTTCGCATTGGGTCACGTGAGATGTATTCCTCTGTCATACAGAATGAATAAAAACTTCTTAATATTCTGATTTCATTTCCCTGCGTTGTTTTTGAAACACCATCGCGCATATCTCTGTATGCTATATAAAGCCTTATATCATCAGTTTCAACTTCGTTGTACGGCTTCTTAATTCTTTCAAAAACATATTTCAACGTTTTTCCGTAAAAATGTATTGTCCTTTCACTACAACCTTTAATGTGCTTTGATATTAAGAATTTTTTAAATATTTCTTCATTAACATCTTCGGATCTTACCGAAATTGCCGTTTCTTTTTTCACAACATCGTAATCCTTTAATTCTATTATGAATAATGTTTTTAACTGCTCAGCGTCTAGTCCATATCTTGCAGACATATGTGTCACAATGCTGTCAATCAATTCATTCTTCACATTAACACCCCTTTCTTTTTTGGAGTGAATAATATGTGAGACGCTTCAGTTAATCCCTCAACATACGGCTGTTGTAGCGTGTCGCCCTGTACGACTGCTGCAGATACTCCCAATAAGCTTAATTGGAGGTAACACATATATACACACTTCCAATCTAAATCCTGTGCTACAACTTCCATTACATTTTGATAATTAACATTATTTTCTTTAAGGACCTGTGCTACTGCTATTATTGAGCCTCCTCCACCACACGTTGGTTCATTAACGTGAAATTTTTCATTTTCATTGTAATTCTGCATTGTCGTCATTCTTGCCATTAATAAGCTCAAATGATATGGGGTAAAAAATTGTCCGGTAATTTTACTTCCCATTCCTGACTGCATATATATGTTGCCTAAAACATCAGACATATTATTTTCCATTTCTTCAACTAGTAAATAAAACATTTCTGTGAATTTGCGTCTGTCTTCTAGTTCATATTTTTTCATTGTTGCAATATATTCATTTTCACGGTTTTCCCAAACCTTATCTTGAATAATTGTACTTGTATTGCTTACAGCTAATGCACAACATTTTACCCAATCGCTGAACACTTCATATGGTGAATACTTTCCGGAAATTCCATTAATAATCTTAATGATTTCTTTTTGGTTCTCCATTGTGGTTTCTCCTCTTTGTGGTTGATTTTTATTCAACTTTGTTTGTAAAAAAAATTTTATCCCTTTCCTTATTTGATAAATTAAGAATATCTTGAAGTTTAACGATTTCACTTGCTTTAAATTCTGTTTGATTATTAAGCTTTTTGTAAAATCCCTCTCTACTTAATTCTAATTTATTAGCTATAAATGTAAGTTTCAATCCTGAATTTTCTATAGCTTTACTTAATGCTTCACTGTCTGTCACTCTATCGTCTCCTTTCTTTTAATAGGGAACATCTATATAAAGGGAGTTATAATAGATGCTCCCACTCTGCCAATTCCCCGCTTAGTCGTTAGGTCAACTTTCCTTTGCACTTCAAATAAAATAAATATGCTATTTTAGCCAAGCCTATACATATGAAGTACATTCCTAAAAATTTAATCATATTTACTTTTCCTTTTAGATATGATAATATTGGATTAAGCAAGGGCTTTCGCCCCTGCCGGCTGATTAGAACAGCCTTTGAAGAATTATTAGGATAATTCCTACTATCAGGTCTATCAGAGCGTTTGTGAGTTTGTCTCTGATAGACTTTTTTGTTTCCTCATCAATATTATTAAATATCTTCAAGGTTCTTCTCCTTTCTTTATTATTTAGTTGAATTTCATTCAACCTATGTATATATTATCACTTAGTTGAATATATGTCAACTATTTTTCACAAAAAAGTTGAATTTAATTCTTTTATATGATAAACTTCTATTATGAGAGGTGATTTATATGGGTATACAGGAATTAATTGGATTAAAAATTAAAACATTAAGACAACAACATCATTTATCTCAAACTGAACTAGCATTAAAGACTGGATATAAAGACAAAACTGCTATATCTAAAATAGAAAAAGGATTAGTTGATTTACCGCAGAGTAAATTATTATTATTCTCCAGTATTTTTAATGTTGAAATTTCTTATTGGTTTGATGATAAAATTGTTGATAACGATAATAATAGAACGCACGGTATTAAAATACCAGTTCTTGGACGTGTTGCTGCAGGCATTCCAATAGAAGCTATTGAAGAAATTATTGATACAGAAGAAATTACTGAAGAGTTATCTAAAACAGGTTCGTTTTTTGGTTTAAAATTAAAAGGGAATTCAATGGAACCAAGAATGTGCGAAAATGATGTTGTAATCGTTCGACAGCAATCCGATGCAGAAGATGGAGATATAGTTATTGCTACAGTTAATGGTGATGAAGCCACCTGTAAACGATTAAAAAAATACAATGATGGAATTGCTCTTTTATCTAACAATCCAAATTATGAACCTATGTATTTCTCCAATAATGAAATTTTGGAAAAACCTGTACGTATTATAGGTAAAGTTGTTGAGCTACGAGGAAAACTTTAAATTACATCATTGAGTTTGGATATAATTCAGTTGGTGTGATTAAGACTTTTTGACATAAGATAAGTGACTAACTAAAAGTACTTTGAAAATATAATATACTTACCCGGAGAACCGAAGGGGCGGTTGGCTGGCTTCTGGATTTTACGAAAGGAGCTGATGCCAATGGTTACATATGGAGATTTATTCACGTTTGTAATTATGCTTTGCGCTGTTATTACTCTTGTATTAGCTATCATTAATGCAAAAAAGTAACGTCCTCTCTCTGGTAAAGGTAGACGTTACTTCTTAACTTACTATCATAACCAGAAGCTAGGCTCAATCTAGCTTTCGGTTCTCTTGTTAAGTATATTATATCAAATCAGAGGTTTTAGTCAATAAAAAAAGAGCCAGCCACTAAGGACCAGCTCCAGAGTATGATACATACTCCCTTAACAAGAATATTGTATCATCTTTGGAGCATCCGGTCAAATACTGGGTGTTATTTTTATACCCTTTTTTAGGGAGAAAGGAGATACAATATGGCAGTATGTAAAGATAATAAAACAAACACATATTTTGTTAAAACCTATTACACCGATTATACCGGTGCGAAAAAGCAAAAGAAGAAACGAGGTTTTAAGCTAAAAAGGGAGGCTTTAGATTGGGAACGTGAATTTTTGCTGCAAATGCAAGGCGAACCTGATATGACTTTAAATTCACTGGCTCGATTATATTTAAAAGACATAAAAACTAGGCTAAAAGAAGTAACCTATGACGGTCATAAACATTTACTAGATAATAGAATACTTCCATATCTAGGCAATAAGCCAATTAATTTAATAACTCCTGCTGATATAAGGGCATGGCAAAATAAACAGATTTCCCAAGGATATTCGGATGCATACCTTAAACGTATGAACAGCCTACTTGTTGCTACTTTAAACTTTGCTGTGAAATTCTATAATTTAAAAGAAAATCCATGCCATTTAGCTGGAAGTATGGGGAAAAGAAAACGAAACAAAATAACATTCTGGACCAAAGAAGAATATTTTAAATTCATTGCATTAGTTGATGATATTACAAAGTATACAATGTTTCAAACTCTTTACTATACTGGTATTAGAATTGGAGAATTATTAGCTTTGACATACAATGATATCGATCTAGCTAATGGAATCATTAGAATAAACAAAACCGTAAATTTTAAAGGGGGAAAAGTTATATTCACTTCTCCTAAAACTCCAAAAAGTAATAGGGAAATAACAATCCCGCAATTACTGATTAATGATTTAAGTAATTATATTGAAAAAATTTATGGCTATAAAATGACCGACCGTGTGTTTCCATATACCAAAGCTATTCTATATAAGGAACTCAAAAAGAAGAGTGAACAGGCTGGACTAAAAAAGATACGAGTACATGATTTTAGACATTCACATGCAAGTTTATTAATTGATATGGGTATTAATCCATTACTGATTTCTGAAAGATTAGGGCATGAACGAGTTGAAACTACCCTTAACACTTATAGTCATTTATACCCTTCCAGAGCTGATGAGTTAGCAGAAAAGTTAAACAAAATAGTACCATTTTAGTACCACTAAAAGAAAAAGGACTTAGGAAAAACTCCTAAGTCCCTTTATTTATAGGCTATTCGCCAACATATCGTATTATTCGATAATTGTAGCAACCTTACCTGAACCTACTGTTCTACCACCTTCACGGATAGCGAATCCAAGACCCTGTTCCATAGCGATTGGGTGAATAAGTTCAACTGTGATTTCTACGTTATCACCAGGCATACACATTTCTACACCATCTGGTAATTCACAAACACCTGTTACGTCAGTTGTTCTGAAGTAGAACTGTGGTCTGTAGTTGTTGAAGAAAGGAGTATGACGTCCACCTTCATCCTTTGTTAATACGTAAACCTGAGCAGTAAATTTCTTATGGCATGTTACTGAACCTGGTTTAGCAAGAACCTGACCTCTTTCGATCTGGTCTCTGTTGATACCTCTTAAAAGAGCACCGATGTTATCACCAGCCTGAGCTTCATCAAGAAGCTTTCTGAACATTTCAATACCTGTGATAACTGTCTTCTGTGTTTCTTCCTTAACACCGACGATTTCAACTTCATCGTTTAAGTGAAGTGTTCCTCTTTCTACTCTACCTGTAGCAACTGTACCACGACCTGTGATTGTGAATACGTCTTCTACTGGCATTAAGAAAGGCTTATCTGTATCTCTTTCTGGATCTGGGAAGTAATCATCAACTGTATCCATTAATTCCATAATCTTATCGCCCCATTCTGATGATGGATCTTCAAGAGCTTTAAGAGCTGAACCTTTGATGATTGGAGTTCCGTCGAAACCATATTCTTCAAGGATTTCTGTAACGTCCATTTCTACTAATTCAAGTAATTCTTCATCATCAACCATATCACATTTGTTCATGAATACAACGATTTTTGGAACACCTACCTGACGTGAAAGTAAGATATGTTCCTTTGTCTGAGCCATAACACCGTCAGTAGCAGCAACTACAAGGATAGCACCGTCCATCTGAGCAGCACCTGTGATCATGTTCTTTACATAGTCAGCATGGCCTGGGCAGTCAACGTG
>OGXV01000654.1_pt1 | contig 22014 bp, 24 predicted proteins | sample 1576391 | NCBI WGS metagenome assembly OGXV01 (sample SAMEA3541586, study PRJEB24748) | human gut metagenome | biome: human gut; feature: human-associated habitat; material: faeces | place: China | collected 2012 | reverse complement strand
TTTCACTGGATTTACCCCATAAACGGCGTGTCAAGTCAGCCAATTTCCATCTCAGGTCGGCAATGACGGCTGTACAGGCTGAGATTTCTTCGACCTGGCGGGAATACTCCCGCAAAGAGGATTCGTATTTTCTCTGAAGTTCTGCATGTTCCTTTTCAAGGCGTTCACGTTCCTTGCGCAGCTCTTCGTACTCTTCCAAAGTAAGGGTAATGACCGGTTCTTTCACTGTATATCCACTTTTTTATTATGTGACAAAGTTATCAAAATAAAACTGCACGGCTTATAGAATGGGGAATTACTTTTCAACTGTTTTCCGATACTTTTTAACAGTAAGCAGCTCATTCAGGCGATTCCAGGAAATTTGAAGAAAATCCCTCTTCCGTTCGTCCTTTTTCAAGAGAAAAGAGCCGCGATTCAGACGACGGCATTCCAAACGGTATTCGTCGTCGCACCGATAAAGGATATGCAACCTGCTACGGGAGCGGTCAAGAAAAATATGGCAACTCTGCTCTGACACGCAAGAACTCGTGTGCCGGATGACCTCGCCACAAAGACCGTCAATGCCTTTATGGAAATTACAACCTTGGGGATAAAGGTAATAGGACCAGAAAGGACTGCTACGGAAAAGACCAAGGCCTAAAGGGAGAAGTAGGTCCTGAGGGGAATGGATACCAAGGCTGGAAGCCGAAACTTTATAACGACGACCACCATCAAATATGAAAAGAACCGAATCAAAATGGTTAGACTCGGAAAAAAGGCTACGTAGTTTATCACTTTCGCTAGAAAATACTAATACTGAACACATAATGGATTAAGATTGTAATGAAGACACAAAGGTAGGAAGGAAAAGAAGGGAAACAAACACGCACGTGACCGAATGCTTACTAAATGTGTAACTTCATCATAGGACAACTTTAATCGGCTATTCGGACGACTGGAATCGGCTGTTCAGTCAACTATTGTCAGCCAACCGGACAACTCCAGTCGGCTTTTCCTAAACAAGCACTAAAGATACGATAAAGTAACGACTTATCCGCATAAGAAAGCTTGTTTTTCATTTCAGGAGAAAATAAACTTTTTCTTAGTTAAATACTTGCAAACCCCATATCTCATGTTATACCTTAGCAGCATCAACCGGTCGAAAAAACAACATTTATTCATTAGGATGAACCGGATTGCCTGTCACTCTCCGCCGCCATCATTCATCAGGAACTGAAAAAGAGGTTTCCGGCTGTACTGCGTAACTGCACCCCTATCCAATTGGCGCAAGTGCTGACCGCAGCAGGTATCAGCCGACAACATACGAGATTGGGAAATGTGTATTTGGTGAAGAGAGTGAAGATTTGAATCTGCAGAATTACAGCAAGATCAAGTATGTGCAAAATTTGCACATACTGCCGAATACATGAAAAGATACAACACTTTATTTTATAATTTAGATGCGATAATCTCCGTTGGCTACCGTGTAAACTCAATCCGTGCTACTCAATTTCGCCAATAGGCAACCTATATATTGCGACAATTTTCTATACATGGCTATGTTATTGATAAGAAACGGATGGAAAATGAATCAAGTCACAATTTCACTTCATAAACACAAAATACACCGCCGCAATCAAACAAACGAACGCCGCCAAATGATTCCAATGTAACGCTTCACCTTTAAAGAAGATAGTAGTAAACACTGTAAAAATAACAAGTGTTATCACCTCTTGGATGACTTTCAGTTGCATCAACGAAAACGGGCCTCCATTGCCTATAAAGCCGATGCGATTAGCCGGTATCTGACAGGAATATTCAAAAAAAGCGATTGCCCAGCTAAACGCAATCACACCGATCAGCGGAAGAGCAGCGAACCAGCTGTACTCCTGTTTCATCTTTAAATGTCCGTACCAAGCGAATGTCATAAAGACATTGGATACGATCAGCAACAAAATGGTATAGAATCCTTTCATAATAACCTATTCAAATTAATCTATTTTATCTGGTAATAATTCTTCCTGTACATTAGTCATACTGCCCCAAAGGCTATAACGAGCTTCTGGATTCATCGCTTCCAGTTGTCGCAAAACACCTTTCATATCACTGCGGCTGGACTGCGATTCATAGGGACAATTCTTCACTTGTTTCTGATAATGGCGCAACGCTGCCAACTCTATCAAATCGGCTTCGTGAACCAGACACATCGGACGGATAATTGTCATATCAAACTTCTTCATCACCAACCGGGGCGGCATTGTACTGAATGCTCCCTGATAAGTGATATTCATCAATAAAGTTTCCAGAATATCATCCATGTGGTGACCAAGAGCGATTTTATTGCATCCGTGCTCCTTGGCAACAGTGAACAAGGCTTTCCGGCGGTTCCATGAACAAAGGAAGCAGGGAGATTTACGTGTATCGGTAGCAGGATCAAAAGCAGTCTCATACTGTACAAAGGGAACTCCATACGCTTCACAGTGCGCTTTCAAATATTCCGTATCGCTCTGATAAGGAATATTCTTCATCACTACATGAACGGCAATGACAGAAAAACGAGGCTTATAGATACGTGCGCGTTTACCCAACAGTTCAACAAGCGCCAGCGAATCTTTTCCACCCGACAGTCCGATAAGGATTTTGTCTCCTTCTTCTATCAATCCATATTGCACCACTCCTTTGCTAAACCGCCGTTCAATGCGGCGAATGGCTTTCTCTTCTTCCGTAAATTGTGTCATATCTTTGAAAATCGGCTGCAAAAGTAAGCGAAAAGAATGATTTAAAGAAGAATTAACATAATAGAATCACTGAAAAAGGGTTTATTTCTAATAAATTTGTACTTTTGAACAATTGATAAATGGACCGGTGCCCGAAAGCAGTAATGTTTTCAATCTACCCGTCACTCATAAACGCTCAAAACGATGAAAGGAAAATATATTCTATTTTTAATTTGCAGCCTCTTCCTCTGTGAAGTATCTGCACAAACACTGGAACAGGCACGCACCCTATTCACTAAGGGTGACTATGAAAAAGCCAAGCCTGTCTTCAAAAAGTATGCTAAATCACAACCGTCGAACGGGAATTATAACTATTGGTATGGCGTATGTTGCCTGAAAACCGGAGAAGCGGAAGAAGCTGTGAAACCTCTTGAGATAGCAGTGAAAAAACGTGTTACCAGTGGACAACTCTATCTGGGACAAGCATATAATGAAACGTATCGTTTCGAAGATGCAGTAAACTGTTTTGAAGAATATATCGCAGATTTAAGTAAACGGAAGAAATCGACGGAAGAAGCGGAGAAACTTCTGGAAAAGAGCAAAGCTGACCTCCGGATGTTGAAGGGAGTGGAAGATGTATGTATCATTGACAGCTTCGTTGTAGACAAGGCGACTTTCCTCCATGCATACAAGATTAGTGAAGAATCGGGTAAATTGTTTACCTTCAATGATTTTTTCAAGACAGAAGGAGATCATCCGGGAACTGTCTATGAAACAGAAATTGGAAATAAAATCTATTATAGCGAAAAGGGCGAGAACGGTAATCTTGACATCTTCTCAAAAAACAAATTGCTGAATGAATGGAGTGACGGACGCCCGTTACCGGGTAGCATCAACGCTTCCGGAAACGCAAATTATCCGTTCGTTCTATCGGACGGCGTCACGGTTTACTATGCCAGCGATGGTGAAGGACTGGGTGGCTACGACATCTTTGTCACCCGTTACAACACGAATACCGACACTTATCTTGTTCCGGACAATGTAGGTATGCCGTTCAATTCACCGTACAATGATTATATGTACGTCATTGACGAATACAACAATCTCGGATGGTTTGCTTCCGACCGTTTCCAACCCGAAGGAAAGGTATGTATTTATGTGTTCATTCCTAACACTTCCAAGCAGACTTATAATTATGAAGCAATGGAACAGCAACAGATTATTCGTCTGGCACAGATTCATTCGCTGAAAGAAACCTGGAAAGACAAACAAGCTGTAACCGAAGCATTGCAACGTCTGGAAGCTGCCATCAGTCATAAGCCTAAAGAACGTCGTGCGATGGACTTTGAATTTGTCATTGACGATCATACGACTTACTATCTGATGAGCGACTTTAAATCCGCAAAAGCAAAGTCACTTTTCCAGCGTTACCAGCAGATGGAGAAAGACTATTACCAGCAAGAAGAAAAGCTGAATAGCCTGCGTCAACAATATGCCGGTGCCAACCAACAGGGAAAAGAGAAAATGGCTCCTGCTATCCTCGACCTCGAAAAGCGGGTACTGCAAATGTCCGAAGAGCTGGATACTCTCGAAGTGAATGTACGCAATGCAGAAAAAACAAAATAAATTAATAACTCTGAACTATGGATATACTCATTATCGCCGTTCTCATTATTGCCGCAGTCATACTGTTTCTGGTAGAACTGTTCGTCATCCCGGGCATTAGCCTGGCCGGAATTTCTGCATTGGTTTGCATTCTTTATGCCAACTACTATGCATTTGCCAATTTAGGCATGGCAGGAGGATTTATCACTCTTGGCATATCGGCGATTGCCTGCATCGGATCATTGATTTGGTTTATGCGATCGAAGATGCTGGACAAACTGGCATTGAAAAAGGATATTGATTCGAAAGTAGACCGTAGCGCAGAAGACAGCGTTAAAGTAGGTGATACAGGAATCAGTACCACACGTCTGGCACAAATCGGTTATGCCGAAATAAACGGAAAAATTGTGGAAGTAAAATCAATAGACGGATTCCTCAATGAAAAGACTCCGATTATTGTAGGCCGTATCACCGACGGTACAATTATGGTTGAAAGACATCTCAAATAATATTCACTTAATACATAATTATCAATGGAAACATCTCTGTACTTACCTATCCTTCTGATTGTTGGAGGTATTATTTTCCTAATACTATTTTTCCATTATGTGCCGTTCTTCCTCTGGTTGTCGGCCAAAGTATCGGGTGTCAACATCTCGTTGATACAGCTATTCCTGATGCGCATACGTAATGTTCCGCCCTACATCATCGTACCGGGAATGATCGAGGCTCACAAAGCCGGATTAAAAAACATTACCCGTGACGAACTGGAAGCCCATTATCTGGCAGGAGGACATGTGGAAAAAGTAGTCCACGCCTTAGTATCTGCATCGAAGGCGAATATCGAATTATCGTTTCAAATGGCAACTGCTATCGACCTTGCAGGACGTGATGTATTTGAAGCTGTGCAGATGTCGGTAAATCCTAAAGTGATTGACACTCCTCCTGTTACGGCTGTTGCCAAAGACGGTATTCAGTTGATAGCCAAAGCCAGAGTAACAGTGCGTGCCAGCATCAAACAGTTGGTTGGTGGTGCGGGTGAAGATACGATTCTTGCCCGTGTAGGCGAAGGTATCGTTTCGTCTATCGGTTCTTCTGAAAACCATAAATCGGTACTTGAGAATCCGGATTCAATCTCTAAACTTGTACTTCGTAAAGGTTTGGACGCAGGAACGGCTTTCGAGATCTTGTCTATTGATATTGCGGACATCGATATAGGTAAGAACATCGGTGCTGCTCTACAAATTGACCAGGCTAACGCAGATAAGAACATCGCACAGGCAAAAGCCGAAGAGCGTCGTGCTATGGCAGTTGCTTCCGAACAGGAAATGAAAGCAAAAGCACAGGAAGCTCGTGCTAAAGTGATCGAAGCAGAGGCTGAAGTTCCTAAAGCGATGGCTGAAGCTTTCCGCAGCGGCAACTTAGGCATCATGGATTATTATCGCATGAAGAATATTGAAGCTGATACCTCCATGCGCGAGAATATCGCCAAGCCGGCAACGGGCAATACAGGCAATCAGCCATTGAGCAAATAATCGTTCACAAACGCCGGAATCCGATTTCATTTCAGTTGTAAGACGCACTCCCCTTTTCTAAAGGAAAAAGATAGTGGCTTCTTCTGAACTTAAATCCGGTTCCGGCGTTTCTATTTATAGATACAAATCCTATTATAAAACTAAAACCCTTCAATAACATGAAAAAGTACTTTCCATCCTCTGAATTGATTATCAATGAAGACGGTTCAGTATTCCATCTTCACGTAAAGCCCGAATGGTTGGCAGACAAAGTAATTCTGGTAGGTGACCCCGGACGTGTAGCACTCGTAGCTTCTCATTTCGAAAACAAAGAATGTGAAGTGGAAAGCCGCGAATTCAAAACCATCACGGGTACTTATAAAGGTAAACGAATTACAGTGGTTTCTACAGGAATCGGTTGCGATAACATCGACATCGTGATGAATGAGTTGGATGCGCTCGCCAATATCGACTTTAATACCCGCGAAGAAAAGGATCAGTTCCGCCAACTGGAATTAGTACGTATCGGTACATGTGGCGGCTTACAGCCCAACACTCCTGTCGGAACATTTGTGTGTTCGCAGAAGTCTATCGGCTTTGACGGATTGCTGAATTTCTATGCCGGAAGAAATGCTGTATGCGACTTACCTTTTGAGCGTGCGTTCCTCAATCACATGGGTTGGTCGGGAAATATGTGTGCGCCTGCTCCTTATGTCATTGATGCCAGCGAAGAACTGATTGACCGGATTGCCAAAGAGGACATGGTACGTGGAGTAACAATCGCTACCGGAGGTTTCTTTGGTCCGCAGGGACGTGAACTGCGTGTTCCATTGGCAGACCCGAAACAGAATGATAAGATTGAATCTTTCGAATATAAAGGCTATAAGATTACCAACTTCGAAATGGAAAGTTCGGCTTTGGCAGGACTTAGCCGGTTGATGGGGCACAAGGCTATGACCGTCTGCATGGTGATAGCCAACCGACTTATTAAAGAGGCCAATACAGGATATAAGAATACAATTGATACACTGATTAAGACTGTACTTGACAGAATATAGAGGTATGCTCTTCTGAAAGAATAAAATTGTAATCGTTAGAATAGAATTATAGAGCTGTCTAACGAGTTCTAAATATTGAAATTCCCCCACGCTACAAATAGTTATAGCGTGGGGGAAATTCTTAATAAGGGACTTGTTAGACAGTTCCATTTTTATCATTTAGCCTATCTTCAACATAGTGTCACTATGACGCCGTGATAGTAACGCTATAATACGATTATAGTGACGTTATCCGAGAAGGATAGCGTCACTATATCACACAGTTATTTTTAATTTGATTTTTTATCAATAACCAATCGTGAATCTCTCCTGATGATGTTTCGGATATTCCAATTCATCAATCATTGCGGCAGCGTAATCTTCGACAGAGATATGGCTGTTTCCTACGATATCTACAATCATATCATCTTTTCCCAACCGATAACGCCCTGTACGTACTCCCGGACGCATATCTGCTGCCGGAGAGAAGAACACCCAGTCTATTTCTTTCTCTTTCTTCAAGAAGTTCAGATAAAACTCTCCTAAGGCTTTCACTCCCGGCAATATATTTTCGGGTACTTCGCCGGAATCCATCAAACGCAAGCCCGGAGCGATAAATAAAGAACCGGCACCACCAACCATCAAAAAACGATTGACGCCAGCCTTCTTCACTCCATCAATTATAGTCAGATAAACTTTAATGGTTTCATCGTATATATCAGGATTATTCCATCCCGGATTGAACGCACTAACAATGGCATCCGCACCTTTACAAACGTCGGCCACTTCATCAAGCACAGCTACATCGGCTTTCACCACTTTCAGATTTTCATTCTCTATCTTTATCTTTTCCGGATGACGAACTACTGCTGTAACTTCGAAACCACGATTCAAAGCCTCGTTCAGAAGAGCAGAACCAACAAAGCCACTTGCTCCGATAAGGACTATCTTTTTCACTTTCTCCATATTCAAATCTATTATAATGTTACTACTATTATAATAGTAACACTACAATATTCAGAATGTTGGTTCTCTTTTAGAAAATTAATTATCCGATGTAAGATTCTATCGTCTCTCTTAGCCTCTCCAAAGAATAGGGTTTTGAAATAACGGCGTTACATCCGGCTTGAATAGCCTGTTGCTGTTCGGTATAGAAAGCATACGCAGTCACTGCAATAATAGGCACGGTCAGAGAAATCGTACGGATCTTTTCAGTAGCCTGAATACCGTCCATCACCGGCATACGAATATCCATAAGTATCAAATCCGGGCTTTCACGGATGAAACTATTGATAGCCTCCTGCCCATTGCGTACCCATGAGATAATATATTCTTTATTCAGAAGAATGTTTAGTTGAGCAAAGTTCGACTCTATATCTTCCACTACTAATATCTTTTTACGTTTATCCGCTTTAACATCCTTTTTATGTGGAAGTCTTCTTTCAACAACTTCTTTCGGTACTTCCTGATAAGGCAAATAGAGTGCAAACGTACTCCCCTGCCCCAATTCTGAAGTTACCTCGATGCGCCCGCCCAAACGTTCTACGATACTTTTACAGATTGAGAGTCCCAGCCCGGTACCTTGTACGAAGTCATTCAGTTTCTCAAAACGGGTAAAAATTTGCGGGAGCTTCTCTTTGGATATTCCGCAACCTGTATCGCTGACAAATAGTTTTAGCCAGGGGCCTTCATGTTTCAGCCCTAATGTAATAGTTCCCTTTTCCGTATTTTTAATGGCATTCGAAAGGAAGTTGAACAAGACCTGCATCACCCGGTTTCGGTCGGTAGAAGTCCAGTATTCTCCTTCCGGGCGAATCACATTCAACTCTACGCTTGACTTCATCTTCAGCTGGTGCACTTTCTCCACTTCTTCCACCAAACTTGCAATCTCTACCTGCTGGAAATGCATCTCCGACTTTCCGGATTCAATGCGGGACAAGTCCAAGATATCATTGATTAACTGCAACAACAAGTTACTGTTTCTCTGGATAATTTCCAGATACTCCATTTTTTCTTCTTCACTCTCTGTCACCGCGATAATCTCCGAGAAACCAACAATAGCATTCAACGGGGTACGAATCTCATGACTCATATTTGCCCAAAAGACCGACTTCATCTTATCGGCATCTTCCGCACGACGTTTAGCTTCAATCAATTCCTGCGAACGCTGAATCCGGTCTCCGATATCATGTATCAGCGCAAGTACCCTGTTTCCTTCAAAGGGGGCGATACGTGCCTGAAAATAATGCAGACTTCCATCCACTTCAAGGGGATATTCTATCTCCTTCAACTTACCGTCACGCAAACATTCCCGGATGTTACAAAGAAACAGGTCACTGACCTCCGGTGAATAAATAGATCGTCCGTCTGCTCCGCGCAACACTTCCACAGGATGAAGCAAGATTGTCCCCGGTGCCATCAGGACATCGGTAATGAAGAAGTTATCATCAAAGATAAATATGAATTCCGGCAGTGCTTCAATAATTTTACGGTTGTATTCTTCCAGATATTTGATATGTTGCTCCTTTTCGCATTGTGAGGTGACGTTCACCGTATATGCCAGCAGTTTGCCCGGATGGCTTTTGCAACTTTCTTTGTAGGACAGAAAATGATCTTCCAGCCAAATCACTTCCCCTTGTTCGCCCATACAACGAACTCTTATTTGTGAGGTCTTAGACTCTGATGAAAGCATCTCTGCAAATGCCTGTTTATAGGATTCGGCATCTTCCGGATGGATAAACCGATAGAAATCATCAATGTCCTCAAAAATGATTCCGGTATCCTTCAATCCGAGTGTAGAGAAATAATCGTCTGAAAAGGAGCATTTGCCCGTAATGATATCATACTCCCACAAAGCTATTTGATGGGCTGCAAGCACAGAAAGTATTTCCTGGTAGTTTTCCCGTATGAGTTCGCTTTTCTCATTCGGAGAATATAAATTGATCGCTGGTTCCATAAGCATTATTGTTTTATTTTGTTTGGTGTACCACTGCACGGCAGCAAATATAAACAAATAAAGCACAAGTTGTGCTCAATTTTCTATTTTTTACTTAGAAACAATTATCTTTGCTCATCCAAAAAGAAAAAACAATGAATCAAGATACGATCTGCGCTATCGCTACCGCCCAGGGCGGTGCTATCGGAAGCATCCGCGTTTCCGGTCCGGAAGCTATTTCTATCACCGGCAGCATATTCAAGCCCGCCAAGACTGGCAAATTATTGAGTGAGCAAAAACCATATACTTTGACATTCGGACGTATTTATGACGGGGACGAGATTATTGACGAAGTGCTCGTCAGTCTTTTCCGTGCCCCTCATTCATACACGGGAGAAGATAGTACGGAAATCACATGCCACGGTTCTTCTTATATTCTTCAACAGGTGATGCAGTTGCTTATTGAGAACGGTTGCCGCATGGCCCAACCGGGAGAGTATACGCAACGTGCTTTCCTCAATGGAAAGATGGATTTAAGTCAGGCAGAGGCTGTGGCGGACTTGATCGCTTCTTCATCTGCTGCCACTCATCGTTTGGCTATGAGCCAGATGCGAGGTGGTTTCAGCAGAGAATTGACGGAGTTACGCAACAAATTGCTGAATTTCACCTCTATGATTGAACTGGAGTTGGATTTCAGCGAAGAGGATGTTGAATTTGCCGATCGTTCTGCATTAAGGAAGCTAGCAGATGAAATCGAACAGGTCATTTCGCGGTTGGCTCATTCTTTTAGTGTTGGTAATGCTATTAAGAACGGTGTCCCTGTAGCTATTATCGGTGAAACAAATGCCGGAAAATCGACTTTACTGAATGTATTATTGAATGAGGATAAGGCGATTGTCAGTGATGTCCACGGGACAACGCGTGATGTGATCGAAGATACTATCAACATCGGAGGAATCACTTTTCGTTTCATTGATACTGCCGGAATCCGGGAAACCAATGATACGATTGAAAGTCTCGGTATCGAACGTACTTTCCAAAAGTTAGATCAGGCAGAGATTGTTCTTTGGATGGTAGATGCTGTGAATGCTGCCTCTCAAATAGAGCAGTTATCAGAGAAGATCATTCCGCGTTGTGAAGGAAAACATTTGATTGTTGTGTTTAATAAGGCGGATTTGATCGAAGACAAACAGAAAGAGAATTTATTATCTTTATTAAAAGACTTCCCCAAAGAATCTGCGGAATCTATTTTCATCTCGGCCAAACAACGAGAGAACACAAGTGAACTGCAAAAAATGCTTATTGATGCCGCACACTTGCCTACAGTGACACAAAATGATATTATTGTGACAAATGTAAGGCATCACGAAGCTTTAAATAAAGCTTTGGAAGCTATTCATAGAGTACAAAACGGACTTGATTCGCAGATTTCCGGAGATTTTCTTTCGCAAGACATACGGGAGTGTATATTCTTTATTTCGGACATCGCTGGTGAGGTTACGAATGATATGGTGCTTCAGAATATCTTTCAACATTTTTGCATCGGGAAATAACGGCTGATTATCAATAAGTTACATAAATTACTATCAATCACAAAAGGTACTGATTATCAGTGCCTTTTCTTTTTTCTATCTACTTGATGTTAATCGTTGATAGCCGATTTTCATCATCTTTTTAGTCGGCATTTAGTCGGCAGAAAAAAGATCACTTTACAATCACCCGAGATATCTCCCAGAATGTCGTTTTCTTAGACGAGCGTGGACGAGCTTAGACGAAGATAGACGAGCGTAGACGGAGATATAACTCCAAAATATTTCACAGAACATTCTCGACTTGGGTGAAATCACGGGTGAAATCACAACCAATGAGATTCTTACAAATATATTAATAATATGGGTAAAATACAAATTCCGAAGATTTGTATCAGATGTGGTGCAAACTTCTATGCTCAAAAAATTTCTACTCAATACTGCTCTCACAAATGTGCCCAGATTGCATATAAAGACAAACAACGACAAGCAAAACTCATCAAAGCAAAGGATGATATCGCAAGTCTGAACAAACCTCCAATCCTCAGAGAGCAAAAAAGAGTACAAACGATTAACCTTTCTTCTGATGAACTCACTATACTAAATAGCAAGGAGTTTTTAAGTGCTCGAGAAGCCTCAATATTACTTGGTGTTTGTAGAGCCACTATTAACAACTACTGCGTAAGTGGAAAAATTAAATGTATTAAGATGAACAGAAAGATTTTTATCAGAAGAAAAGACCTTGATGAGATGTTTGAAATGGCATCAGACTACCAAGTTACCCCAAAGGTTAGAAAACCTAAAAACGAGTCGATTACTACGCCTATTCAGCCTACCGAATTAGAAGGGTTGTTATCTCCTGAAACTATTACGGAGTTTTATTCTGCGGAAGAGGCTGCACAGATTTATGGTGTAACAAAGGGTGCAATACGAGTTCGTGCAAAGAGTAATAAAGTACCAAGAGTAACCTTTCAAGGGCGTATACTATACAGCAAGAGTCACATTGACAAACTCTATGAAAAAGAGGGCGTAGACCCTTCAATAAAAGAATGGTGTTCTTCTGAGGATATAATGAACGCATATCAAATGACCAAAAGCTCTGTTTACTCATTTGTCAGCGCAAATGGAATACCTCGAAAGAATGAGCAAGGTAAAACATATTACTCAAAAACCCACGTTGACGAACTTCTAAAATCTCGATTAGGAGATGAGGGCATATCAGAATGGTATACAGCAGAGGACATATATAATAAGTATGGACTTAAACCTCACTATATAGCGAGTTTTGTTTGTAGACTCAAGATTCCAAGAAGACGAAGTGGCGGTAAGGGGTATTATTCCAAAGAGCATTTCGACAATGCTATTGCAGAGAAAGACCCGCCTACTATATTCTTAACCATTGAGGATGCGGCAATCTGCTTTTCCAAGAGCAAAGAGGAAATTCACAGACTTGTGACAAAGCATAACATTCCCAAACTGAAAGACAGTAAACTTATTAGAGTTCAAAAATCAGAGCTTAATAAAATTATCAATCCACCTAAATTATATTAATCATTATGGCAACAAAAGTATATCTACGCAAGTACAAAATTTCTAAAGGAAGAGAGTCTTTGTATTTACAATACTACCCTCCAGTTCGAAACCAGAGAACCATGAAGATGGTGCAAAAAGAGATGCTCGGACTCTATGTGTACGAAAATCCCAAAGGCGAAGAAGAGATTTTACATAACAAAAACACTCTTCACAAAGCCAAAGCCGTGGAAGCAATACGCATTCAAATGCTTATAAATGAAGAGTACGACTTTCTCGACAAAGATAGAATGAAAGAGGATTTCCTCGAATATTTCGCAGAAATAGCGACGAAAAAAGACCAAAAGTGGGAAAAGGTATTTAAGCATTTCAGTAACTTCGTTAAGGATAAATGTTCCTTTGCCGAGGTCGATGTAGATCTGTGTCGTAGATTTAGAGAGTATTTGCTCACGGATGCCCGTCAACTTAGTGATCCAACAAAGAGACTAAAAAACAACTCTCTCGCCGGATATTTTTCAACTTTTCGTGCCCTGCTTAAAATTGCATATAGAGACCGTCGTATAAAGGAGAACGTGAACGATTTTCTTGATAAAATAAAATGGGAAGATACCCATAAAGAGTACCTTACACTTGACGAGGTTAAATTATTGGTTGACACACCGTGTGACATTCCCGTATTAAAAGCCGCATCTATATTTTCGTGTATGACGGGATTGCGAATAAGTGATATTTTGCAGTTAGAATGGAAGCATATTAGAAAAACGACAAATGGTGGTTACTGTATGCGAATTAGAACCGAAAAGACAGAGACCGAAGCCACATTGCCTATTAGCGCCGAAGCATTAGAATGGTGCGGTGAACCTGATACAGGTATGGTATTTAAAGGATTACTGAGATATATGGTTTATAAACCACTTAAAGAATGGATATTAAAAGCTGGTATTGAAAAACCGATTACATTCCATTGCTTCCGGCACACATTCGCAACTTTACAAATTGCTATGGGAAGCGACATCTATACTGTAAGTAAAATGCTAACTCATAAACATGTCGCAACTACCGAAATATATGCAGAATTGGTAAACGAGAAAAAGGTTGAATCAGCAAATCTTATTTCGTTGAAGTAAAAATAAACATTGATCAAAAACTTTCTCTACTCTAATCATAATAGCATAGAGATAAATTAATGGTAAACGAGAAATTAAGTTTTGATAACTTGCCTGAAGCTGTAGGATATCTAATAAGTAAAATCGAAGTGTTGGAGCAAAAGATTGATGCAATGGCTCCTATTTCAAAACAATCTGATTCAAAAACAACCATTGACATAGATGCCGCTGTCGAAATAATTCAAAAGGCGAAGTCTACTATTTATACAATGGTTCGTTTGGGACGTATTCCAGCCTATAAAAAGGGCAAAAAACTGTATTTCATAGAGGAAGAGTTGAAACAATGGCTCATAGATTCCCCAACCATTTGCACTAAAAACAGACATAACGAGTCAAAGGAAAGTATAATGAAACTTGGAAACAAAAGACCATCAAGGCTGATTTTGTAGAAAAACGACTATCTTTGTTCTCAAATATGTATAAACTAACAGAATAAAAAAATGAAAGAACTAATTGAAAAGCTCGAAGCCGCTTTTACGGCTTTCAAAACTGACGCTACGGCTCAGGCTGAAAACGGAAACAAAGCAGCGGGAACTCGTGCTCGCAAGTCTTCTTTGGAGATTGAAAAGGCTATGAAAGAGTTTCGCAAAGCGTCATTGGAAGAGTCTAAGAAATAAGGCTCTGAAAATATCCGAAAACAAGAAAGGACATCAAGTGATGTCCTTTTACTATTTTATTATCTTTCGCACAATCCAGAGAATGGCTACAAACAATAAAAACGAAAATAGTCCTATTGTGATTATCGAAAGCCATATCGGAAAACCTAATCCAAAGCCCAAGGCAAAGGCGGCTCCTTTTATAAACTCCCACGGATTAATGGAACTAAACAGAAATGTGTCACTCTGAGGAGCGTTAAGATATGACAATACACAAAACGCCACTACCAGACAGGCTATGGATATTAGAGTTACTTTCAGGTTATATTTCGTTATATTATTCAATTACTTCTCTCCCTTAACGGCAATACTGAACTCCTTAGCAGGTTTGAACGCTGGAATATTGTGAGCTGGAATAATAATCGTTGTATTCTTGGAGATGTTGCGTGCCACTTTCTCGGCACGTCGTTTAATCAAGAACGTTCCGAAGCCTCTCAGGTAAACGTTCTCACCCGAAGCCATAGAGCCTTTTACGCTCTCCATAAAGCCTTCGATTACTGTGGCAACCGTAGTCTTGTCTACTCCGGTCGATTTAGCTATTTCGCTAATGATGTCTGCTTTGGTCATAATTAATTCGATTTATTATGCTGCAAATATAGCATAACTAACTGGAAAACAAAAAAGACTAACTACGACGGACCTACAGTTTTCGGGAAATCCACGAGGCATTCATCGGAATAAATAGACGCTCTGTATGTAATGTTGTTCATCAGAGTAAATACCAAATATTCGCCTGACAGTTCCACCGTTTTAATATTCGTAAATGACACAGGAATAGGCTGTTGATCGCCATAAAACAGCAACCCTTCACGACCATATCGAAAGCTAGTCACAAACGGAAATCTCTGTAAATACCGTTTTGCAAAATGCGAGATTGCAAAATATTTTTTCAATTCATCATAAATATTCAGAACCTCTACCCCTGAAAGTATCGCTTTTCTCACGGTTGAAGCAGTAGCACTATTTGGCTTTCCACTATCGTAGGCGATTATTTCACTGCTATTGGCTATCATCCATTCGTTCCGTTTGTGATAGACTTCTTTGTCGTAATCTCCACAGGTGATAAATTCCTGATGGTCGGCGGCTCTAAATATTGCTTTGTAGCGTAGTTTATCCTTCTCGCCATACATGAGTTCTTGCCCCTGAAATGGAATTGCTACGATCAAGCGGACATCTGAGTACATTTTTCGAAGTTTTAGCACTTCTTCGGCACAAAGAGTATCCCAGCCGATTTCCATCCCAGAGATAAAATTTGTCTTCCCTTCTCGATAGCAATCTTCAAGACAAAGAGAAAGTTCTGTTCGTATTACGTTTTCAAGGTTTGCATCAGGCTGATTGTCCAATGTTGTGAGTGTGCGATTTCCAGTGAAGGACACTGTTTTTTCTTTGGTAGTCATCATAACATTGTTGGTATACTTGGTTAACATTTATAATGGTTAAACCGTACCGCAAACAAAGAAGCACGGAAACCGACAAGACCTCCCAAGGTGCGACCAAGCAACCTACAAGACACAAGCCAGCCCCGTGCTATATTAGCTCGTGCCGCTTAATGTCTTGTTGCTATTTTATTTCTCTCAATTCTTGGTCGCTTCTGGGAGGTTTAAACAGCAAACGATATGTTTTAATGAATATTCTACATAGGCATTTTTCTCTTCTATTGAAGTACAAAGTTAATCAAATCTTCTGATTTATCGTCGAGTTATCAGATAATTATGTCAGCCAAGGATTTTTGTACGGGTCATAATCGGTCTGAAAAGTCGATAGTTGCCAATCCGTCACAGGTTTGTTATCCTCCGCCAGTTTTCGGGGTATCTGAGGATTTAGACGTAGTTTCGAGGCATCATTCAGCCACTTCATCGACTCCTCGTGGTCTTTCAACCGTACCGTACTTACATTGTTCGGAGCAATCAACTTGGTCAGCTCATAGATTGCCAGTCGCACCATATGTTTTTTGAGGTTGTAATTGCGAGGGTCGTTCAAGGCTATGTTGTGCCCAACGATAGGCACATCGGCATTTACGTCCATTCCCGGATAGAATACTTTGTCCTTATAGACCACATACTCGTGACTCTCCAATTCATAATTGTTGTAAGCCGGGTCATAGTCGGCAATCGCACCCCAACAAGGAGAGTCAAACGGGTTGATGTTATTATCAAATTCATCCAGTGTAGTCAATGTATAGAATGCTCCGTTGAACGATACGACCTCCCAAAGGTTATACACAATCGGTAACCATTCGGCGGTCTCTTTCTGTTGCCAAGCAATCACCATCGGAATACGAATATCTCCGAACTTATAGCCATTGTCAGCTTTACAGATATATGCCAAATCGTTGTAAGTCACAATATCGCCCTCGTAGTATGTTCCGAACTGGGAGTATTGTGTAATTGGCTTTTCTTCGGGACTCAACGATACATATTCCTCCCAGTACACCAATATTGAAGGCACTTTGTAGCCGCTAATGGAGCGGATAATCTCATAGATGCGTCCTTCCCAATAGATGAACGCACCCACAGGGAAAGTTATTCTACGGTCGTGCTCGGCAATATATTTCCCTTTGCTAAGTTCCTGTTCAATCTCATAGTTCTCGCTGAGGTTTTCGATGATGCTCATCTCGGCAGATTCCTCTGCCTGAGCAAAGCGGTCGGAATTGCCTCGTGTCATTTGCGCAAGGGCTTCGGCGGTAATCACGCCCAAGTAATCATTATCATTTAGAAATCGTCTGTACATATTCGTCTTTTAATAGTTAAATCCATCATATACTGCGGGAGTGGTCGCAATGATACTTCCGTTGCTCTCACCACTCTTGAACTTATACCAGCTATCCCTGAGATAGTAGCAAAGCAGATAGTCCAAGCAATCCGACAAGTGACCGTACTTCTCATATTTTACGCCTGTCTTCGGGTCGGTTACTTTCTGTTTACACTTGGTGCCGTCCTCGTTTTTGAGCTGGTAAATCAAGTCCTCCGTCAGCTTTCGGCATTTCAGGTCTATCTCAATCGTCCAGCCGTTGTAGCCCGTGAATAGTTCGTTTACAAACTCGCATCTCGTAACTTGTGGCGGTTGTTTTCTCAACAGTTTCAACTTTGGTCGGAGAACGCCTTTACCGAACGTATCAAGAATCACCGTATAGTTATTGATGCCATCTTCGGTGGTTGTCGAGCGTTGCAGTCCTGATGGGTCGCCTGTTACATCCACACCGCCTATATGCTTCTCTCGATAGAGCTTCTGTTGGACTCGTCGAGACAATGCCGGAGTGTTATTCTCCTTGTCCTGTGGCTTTCCAAGTATCTCTTCCAGTACATAGACCTTCTTGTTTTCGTAGTCTATCTGCGCAGACAAAACCGACATCTGGGGAGCCACGTTAAAGTCCCATACCGTGATAAGCGGTTTGGTCGGGTCATACGCACGCTCTTTCAGTCCTGAGATAAGATGCTTCGCTCCATCAAAGCGATTGTAGATTGCCATATCGTTGGCTTCCACAAAATCCCAGTTACCATACAGCAGACGTTCCTTGGTGGCTTGGTCTGAAATCTTATTCAGTGCCGCTTCGTATGTCTGACGGAATCCAATATCCGGATTATCAAACACACTGAATGGAATGTAATATTCTCCTTCTCGTGTTTCCACCTTATCACCATTGTCGTCCTGTACAAATCGGCTACGCACCCAGTTGGTAGTTGGGTTTGTAGTGAGTAGCATTTTAGAGACTTTCAGAGTTTCGTGTACTTTCCAGCGTATACGAGAGAACAGAACTTCAATGGCTTTCTGGGATACTTCTGATACTTCATCGACTCCTGCCGCAGAGATCTCGATACTGCCAAACCTCTCAAAATTTGGATCGGAAGGCAAATCGGCCATCTCCAGCATTAATATCATAGAGCCATTCCAAAAAAGAATTGTTCCTGAAAGATTATTTATCCTATAATGAACATCTTCTATGAGATGAAAGCCCTTTATAATCACAAGGATGGTTCTCCACGTAGATTCTCTAAGGCTTTTCAACGTTTTTCGAGCCACTGCTGCCCTGAAATCAGGATATCTCATACAGCAACTAACTAACCACATACTAAGCAGATAGCTTTTGCCTCCACCTGCGCTTCCGCCTCCAAGAACAAGTTGCGGAATATTGTTATTGCCACATTTTAGACAAAAAGGTTTGTATTGGGGGTTATTATTCAGATCATATCCTATAAGCTGTTGCTCAATAAATCCCCCACATAAATGACATTCTGGTTGTAGCAATTTCCATAGTTGATACTGTTTTGAAGATGGACTAAAGTCAATATGGAGATTCTCTGGCGGAGTTAATTTACGAAGTTTTCCCATATCGTTTATGTGGTTTAAGTGTTAATTTGATCCTTTCTGTTTTGAATGTACGCCAATAAAATCCACCAGCTGTTCTCCATAGATCTTTCAAACATACCGCTAAGTGAGCAGATGACGATTTATTTATAGATCTTGCTCCTTCTACTTGGGAATTATAAGATGCCACATAATAACCATACTTATCGTATTTATGCACCTCTATATTCAATTGTACTGGAGGACTAAGCAATTGTTTCATTCTTTCTTTACTCCATCTGTAACCATAAGAAATGTGAATACATGGAGGTTGTGCACACAATAAAATCCTAGCTCTGTCTCCATTCACATATTGTGCGGCAGATTGTATGCTGTGAAACGTATCTAAATATTTACCATCAATCGTATATCTGTGAATTATTCCTCTGGTAGCATGTTTAATGGATTTGTTGTCAAGTTCATCTTCGCTATATGTCCACAGAAATCCCCCAGCTACTTTTTGAGGATTATTTGGTGAACACACAGAACAAATGTTGCTTGCCAGTATTTTTGTTATTCTGGCAGCTTCATTTATACACCCATATTCACGTATAAACACTCCATGTGTTGAATATTGCTTAACAGATCTTGCCCAATAGCTTGAGTCCCCTAATGGCAATGATATTCCTCCGTAATTAACATTATATCCTTTCAGTTTATCTGTAGTGTGGTATAATGAGATAAAATGACGTTCTGCCACATCTTGCATCAGCCTAAACTCTGATAAATTGCATGAATGAAATACTCGTAATACATTATAAACAAAGTTGGTAAATCCTTCTTTTCTAATGGCCTTGTAGAATGGGGCATTAGAATCCGTCCTTTTTGAACCTATTTTTGAGCTAGCAACATGAGTACAATGTCGTTCATAAGGGGATTTTGTTTGTCCTATGTACTTTTTACCGCTGGTTATTGACGAGTAGCAGTATATAATGCCTAAATATCCGTTACCCTTATTCTTTTCAAAATATAAGCAGATATCTTTAAATGATATTCCATCCAGCTCGTCTGCCGTAAGTGTAGATGCTTCATCAACACTTAAGTTTGCAATACTTACAAGCTTTCCCATTACACAATCTCGATGGTGATATTCTTCTCTTTACCGAGTATCGCATTGAGGCGGTCAGACGTAGCACGTGATTCCGTAACTTTACCCTTAATGGTATTTCGTCCAACAAGGATACACCCTGCCGAATCAGCATCCGTATTCCCACTATGAATAAGTATGCCCAAGAAGTGAGGCACATCGTGCAAATAAGGCAGCACACGCTTGAACCGGGGGCTGTGCTGCATCGTGATTTTATACGTACCACAAGGAATGGCTGTTCGAGCATATACTTTCTCCTTACAGCGGCAACCAATGCCGTGTGGTGTATCGGGGCACAGTAAAGGCAGTATCCGTACTGTGTCTTCCAGTGTGTTACAGAACCACACACCATCGATGTAGAGATCGCCTATGGTATAGGTCTCTCCTTTGAATTTTCGTTTCAGTAATAGTTTCATTTTCGAATGTTTTTGAATTACACTCGAAGAATAGGGCCATACTATTGTAGAAGTTTGAATTACGCATAAAAACAAAAAAGCAGAGGCACTTGTGATGTCTCTGCTTAAATAGTAGTATGTGGGCTATGTTTATTTGTCGGCTTGCTTTCGTAATGCCTCTATGGCTTCATCCGTTGATTTGAACATTCGAGCCTGAGTGAAAACGATTGATGCTTTCTCCGGTATTTTAATACGCTGATGAGTCTTAGGGTGAAGCGTTTCTTTGGGCTTATGGTACTTCAGAGTAAACTTTCCAAAGTTATTGATGTGTATCTCTTCGCCTTGCTCCAAGGTTTCAGTTATGCTTCCGAGCAATGCTTCTGTTATTTTATTCACTTCCCATTTTGCATAACCACTCTTTTCTGCTACTTGGGCTACAAGTTTTCGTTTATCCATAAATCTTTTTATTTGAGAATTACACCTTCTTGTGGATCTTTAATTTCCCAAGAGTCAAGTGATTGCCCTTATATCTAAGTTTTTTTTAAGTCACAGAGATACGTCTCTTGCATTCTTATACAAATAGACTCTTTGAAATCTCTTTCATAACTCAAGAAATTATTGAATTCATCCGTAGTAAAATTCTCCTTTCCTATTGTATGACAATGGTCATAGATTTCTCCAATACATACATCACCGTGAAAAAGCTTCACCAACGCATAAATGGATACCTGAGAGATATTAACAGTCAAACGATATTTGTTATAACTTGACGTTCTTGCAATATATCCTATTGACATTAGCTTTCTCAGAACATTGTGTAAAACAGATTTATGCATTTTATTGTCAGTCGAAATTATCATTCCTTTTGGGTTATTTTCAGTATAAAGAACTTTATCGAGCTCTATCAGCACATAAACTGCCCAAGTGACGTGAGACGAGAACATAGCAATCTATTTTTTGTCGTTTAGAGCCACCTTTGAAGATAACTTGAATTTTACAGCTTTTGTCTCCTTGATTTTAATTGCCGTGCGACTTAGCGGATTGTATCCGTTACGTGCGTTTCGTTGATTTACTCGAAACGATCCGAATCCCAGTATCACAACAGAGCCATCACGTTGCAATTCTTCGGTTATCGTTTCCAATGTAGCATTTAATATCTTTTTAGCTTGGTCTATTTTAACACCGCTTTGGGATGCAACAATCTTTGTTAATTCTCTCTTGTTCATAGTTGAATAAAGTTTAATTAGCAGTAGTCTAATATTTTGACTTCAATGACTCCAAATCCGTTTCTACTTTGTCACCGTTCGATGAGTAGTTTACGCTACCGTTGATATCGATATAAATAGCATTATATACTTCCGATGGAGTCTCAATCACTATTTTTGTTGATGTATGTTCAATAGGTTGGATTCGTTCTATCAGATGGGCCAATGAGTAATGGTCTATCATCATAACAGGAAGTATAACCCCTAAATTAAATATATTTTTTTTACAGTAAGGAATATTTGGATAAAGCCTAT
>OGXV01000636.1_pt1 | contig 22265 bp, 13 predicted proteins | sample 1576391 | NCBI WGS metagenome assembly OGXV01 (sample SAMEA3541586, study PRJEB24748) | human gut metagenome | biome: human gut; feature: human-associated habitat; material: faeces | place: China | collected 2012 | reverse complement strand
ATGTTCACCGCAATTCTTGCCAATGCCTCCGAAAGCAGACGCTCCCCCATGCATCATAACTTAACTCCTGCTTCAGCCCACCCGAAGAATTAACGATATGAGTTATACTGCCCAGATAATCCCCGCATAGATAGTAAACAGCCCAAGCCCCTGAACCTTCTTTCACATACACTGCTGCCGCTGAATATGCATCGCCGCCAAGGTACAGAATTTCTTTTGAACCCGCAACTCCTGTCTCGAATTCATATTGATTTCCCCAATAATATTTATTGAGTTGGACTTGATTGTTCTTCTTCAGATTCATTTTGACCCTATTACCTTCCCCATTATATGTAAATGTTGCTACATAACCATTTTCAGTAATAGTCTCCGGTCTTCTTAAAGCATTATAGGTAATCTGTTGTTCCCGAAGTGGAACTTCCGTACCATAAGGAGTAATCGAAGCTATTGCATAAGGTTTCTCATCATTATACACAAAAGCTCCTACATTAGATATATTGGTTATATTTCCATTATTACTGTAAGCAGCCGTTTTTCCGGCAAAGCTTGTTAATCTGTTCAGATTGTCATAGCCAAAGCTCTCCTGAATGTTCCTCACATTGTCTTTTCTCCAATTCAGATTGCCCGTCTTAGCATTAAAATTATATCCGGAATTCTGAATAACAGTAGAACCGTTTTTAACTACCCTACCCGTTGGAATCCCGTTTGCATCATAAGAATATGTACGGGTCAGAATGCCTGTGCTTATACCGGTCGTTAATCCTAATGAGTTTTCAGCAGTTAATTTCCAGATGGATGTCGAGTTATTAAGTTTCACTTCCGAAAGATTACCATAGGAATATGTATAGTTTTCAGTCACAATACTGCCAACATTAGAAGCATACGCCAAGCCTGATATACGCCCACTGGTGTAAGTAAATGTTTTTTCGAGCCATTTTCCATCCACATTCGTTTCTTTCATAGTCCTCAGCCTCATCAAAGCATCATAAGTATAGGTTTTAGACGTCCCGTTTGAACTTACCTCAGATTCTATGAGATTGTCAGTATTATAGCTGTAGTTTATTGTCTGTCCGGCAACCTCCTTTTTTGTCAAACGATGAAAATTATCATAAGTTTTCTTCGTAGTATTTCCATTGGCATCAGTTTCCAGAACTCCATTCCCCATAGCGTCATAACCGTATTCGATTAGTCCGAAACTTGGGTCATTCATCGTAATTCGTCTGCCAAAATCATCATACCCGAATGTAGTTGTAATCTGTCCCGGAGCAATTACGCTATTCATCTGACCGTCTGGTCTATAATTATAAGCAGTAGTACCTGCGGGGTCGGTAACTGATATTATATTTCCGGAAGCATCCTGTTTTTCTGTTTTTGAAACACCATCTACCACCGAAGTCACGCTTGTATTAGAGTATGAAAAAGTGTCCTCCTTACCGGATGCATATTTTAATGATATGATCCTATCATTAGAATCATAAGTATATGTATTCCATTGCGCAGGAGTGGCTCCCTTGAACGGTACGGAAACTTTAGCCAACCTCCCTCTCTCGTCATACACATTATCGGTATAAATATAATTCCCGTCAAAGCGTTGTTTTCCACTTCTTACTTCCCTCCCTAAAGCATCATAATAAGTCCGGGAAGTCGGAGCGCCTGTAGCAGAAACGGTAGTAAGCCTTAAAGCTGAAGCCGGAGCCGTAGCCCAAGAATATGAAGTAGTTTCTACAGAACCATCCGGAGCGACAGTTTTTACTTTTCTACCCCAATCATCATATTCGAACGTGGTTTCCTGTTCTTTATGATTTTTTACAGAGTAAAGTAATCCCTTCGGATTGTACGCATACGTACTCACAAGATTCAAAGGAGTCGTTTTCTTTATGACCCTCCCATAAGAATCGTATTCATACAGAGTTTTTAAGGTAGTAGCAGCTCCATACTCTGTCAGAAGTTCCTGAGTAACCAGCCCATCTTTATATGAACGATTGACTTGAGAGGCTGATTTCCCGTTTACATAGTTCACAGTAACAATCGGAAGCTGATTATTATCAAATACAGGTATGTAATTTCTGCCGACCCATGTTAAACCATCTTTTGTTTTAGTGGTTACCTGATCATATAACAGCCCTATTCTATAAGTCGTGCTATTGTCTATGTTATGATAAGACTTATCAGTTGTTATCGTGAGACCATCGCTGTAAACAGATGTTTCTTTCGTTACATTACTATAAACATCATAGACACAACTGGAATTTACTGTCACGTTTTTCAACTTATCTTTTTCTACCTTGCTGCTCGAAATCATCCTGACTACCTTATTTGATAAGGTAACCATATGAAAGTTATAAGACGATTCCGCCGTTGGAGTGACCACTTGAGTAATGAACCCGAACTTCATGGGATCAAAAGTCTGTTCTGTCTGAATTCCCCTGTTATTGTCATATATCCTAATTTTCCTGAACCCACAGAAGCCTAAGCCTTGACGATGCGCAACAGCATCATTATAATAATACGATACAGAAGATATATATTTACCATTATAAATAGAGTATGCATTACTCACCATATTAACGTCTATATACAGCTTATTATATGGGAAACCCACACTATAGTCAGATGTCGTCCAATACATACTGCCATTAGTAAGATTTTCATAATCAAATTTCTCAATCACTCCATAACTGTTAATCATGCCGGTCAGCATTCTTCCCCGGGCATCATTACGTGTAAAGGAAATTGGAGTGACAGTGGCATCTTTAATACTTAGCAATTGGCTGGTCCTACAGCTATATCCGTCTCCTATAGTTCCTGTTATAAAATGAGATTCAGAATCTACAGTCACCTTTGCAGATTCGGCCATAGTATTCAGTTTACCGTTCTGGTTCAGATGTACACTGATTTGAGTTCCGGATTTTACAGCTAAATCGGGAAGTTTATCACCATTCAGATCATGAAACAGAAACTGATAATTGGTATCGGAATTAGATAAAAACTCAAATGTGCTGCTTACAAATCCACTGCCGGTTGCCAACAAAGCAGTCCAGGTTTTATATGTACTATTATAATGAGTTACCGGATAAGAAATGGGTCTAATACACGGAGTGGTCAGTTCAAGAGGCTTATTGATATCAACCTTGCCACTATTATCAGGAAGAAAAGGATCCCTTATTATCGGATCATCAATAATCTCACCTCTACAGCCACTACATTCACCACAAGGACGTTTTTTCATTTCAATCCAGTAATCATTCCTTTTAGGACCTAAAAGAAAATCCGTGAGTCCGTCACCATTAATATCCTCAACCAGTAATTCTCTTTTTGAACTACTTGATATATCCGTGTTCCTGATGCCGCTTGTATATGCAATCTGCACAAAAGTACCTCCCTGATAGGAGTAAATATAAGTTCCACTTCCATTTATGAGGCAAATATCCGTTCTCCCATCCCCGTTATAGTCGACAGCAAAAAGCGCATCTTTAAAATAATCAAATAAGAATGGAGTTTGATCATATATCTTAGTCCTCAATTCCAGATTAAACATAGTGGTTCTTGACCATGTCCTGGTTTCTCCTTTCGGTAGCTTATTGCCCGAAACGGCAACGAGTTCCATCTTTCCGTCCCCATTGAAATCTCCGGTAATGAATAATCTGGGGACAGCACTTTGTCTGCTGCCTTCTGCAAAAGTTCCTTCTAATAGGAAGGATGCATTCCGGGCTGTCATATTCTTATCATAAGTAGTAATATCTACTTTGGCACTGTTCTGATCATGCAACCAATAATTAATTCTAACCAGTTCATCATTTCCATCACCATCTATATCAACAGGATATAATTTCTGGAATCCATTACCTGCCTGAATCTTTACTGGTGAGCAGAAATAGTCGCCAAGATTCTTATAAACCAACAGATTCTGCGCAGGATCATATCTACTTCCATACAGACAATTCCCTTTACTATCATGAGCGGTGATGCCATAAGATTCAAAATTAGGATAGGCGACAAGCCCCTCACTCCGGGCAAGAGAATTAAACTTACCCTTATGCAGGATAAGATCGGGAGCCTTACTGTTAGCAAAATAAGTTTCAAGAAAAGCCGTGCTTGTCTGGAAACGACTTTCATCAGACTCACCTCCATAATAGAACATCAGCGGATTAACTTCTTTACCATTCGATTTAAGACTGATTTTAGACAAGAAATTATATATACTTGTGTCATAACTCAACGTATAAGTACTAAGAAGCATTGATGATTGATAATATGTATCTATCTGCGACAATAATTTACTATCCTTCATCAGCCGCCCTGCTATATAGGAAGATTGAACATCATTTCTTGCCTGATAGGTAAACTTTATAGCACCATATTGAGTAGAATTACTGCCATATTTGATCTCGGTGACATAATAGACGTTATTATCCAACAGATAAGTAAAATCAATATACCCTCCGAATGCATCTACACTTTTAGTAATCGGGTAAGTAATTTGTGCCGATGTATTGGTGGGATATCCAAGAGTTACTTTCTTTCCATCCGGATACCAAACATCAAAATAGTATTTTCCTGATGGTGCATAAAATGTAACTTTCACATTGCCGTGCTCTGTCTGATAATTGATTTGAGAAGTTGTTTCTGATATCTTAATTAGGCGGCTTCCGTCTAATGAATAAGCAGAATTCTTATCTAAACTAGCCGGTTTTGCATTACTTCCATCATAATAATAATTTGAATTACAAATAGATATATAGGATAATCCTCCTATACACCACCCGTATCCGGCAATACTATTCCCCATCAGACTATTATAAGATAAGGCAAGAGCGGGTTGGTGTCCGTTTTTCCCTCCATATATTTCAATAGGTACACTGTATGTGAGTGAGCCATTTTCTATTCTCGATTGAATAGGAATTTCACCTACTGCTTTTGCCCGGTCGATTTCTACCGTACTTGGCAATTCGGGCAGGGATGGAGGCGCTGGCAAAAGAGGATCTAACGGTTCTAATGGATCTAACGGATCTAATGGTTTCAACGGGGGTTTCAAGAGAGGGGCATCTAACGGAAGAACTTTATTTCGGACATCACCATCTTCCGACGACAACTCATTGACTTCTGTCACTACTTGATACAACCCGTCCGCATCGGCCTCTTCCATAAATTTATCTTTTGATAAATCTATAACAAGAGAGTCCCGATCTACTGAAATCTGGGTATATCCTGACAAGGAGTATAGCAGTACTAAAATAAAAAATATATTTCTTTTCATAACAGAGTATTAGCTTTAGGTCATTTCTATTCTTTAACTATTTTCCAACTGCTGGCATTGCCATTATAGACTATCTGCATGATATATACCCCCGGAGTCCGATCAGATATATCTACCATATTGGATTGAGATATACTGCCCCATTGTTGCAGCAATGTCCCGGTAAGATCATAGAGAGATATCCGGGCATTCTCAAACTTCTCAACTCCTGAAATATCAATTTTGAGTATACCACGGGTAGGATTGGGATAAATTGTCACTTTAGTTTCCGAAAGTTTTTCTTCATATGTGGAAGGCTCTCCTTCATCATCGCTCAAGGCTCCCCTTGTCTGAATCACAATCTCCTTTTGGCGAGTCAACCGATTACCGGCACTGTCATAGGTATATTTGATTTTGTTTTGGGCGTATGCATCAGCAGCAGCCCACATAGATAAAACCGCGAATAGCAGAAATATGGCAACTATCCGTTTAGATATTTGAATTCTTAAAAGTAAAAATGTTGTTTTCATGTGATATAAGATTTTATTGACGCTTCAAATAACCACAACTTTCACATAAAAACAAAATATTATATGGTAACAGTGGTAACAAACCTACTTCAGCAAGAAAAGTTATTTTGCATCTTACAGTTCTTTCAGCCTCCGTCAACTGCCCTATTCATCGGCTTTCCGGCTGAAAGGATCTCCTGAAAGGAAAGATTCTTTGCTTTCAGCTTTCAGCCAATACTTCTTTAGTGAAACAAAGGTTTAGTTGACAAGGAGAATAGCCACCTTGCATAAAAATGCGCAGAAAAAGAAGCTATGTTTTAATGGTTATCATTGCTTCTTTTACCACAAAACAAGCAATGATATTTACTGAGAAATACTATCTAATAAAATTCAATGACGCATCTATATATCCAGCGTTTCCCATCTATATATCCAACGTCTCCCATCTATACATCCAACGTCTCCCATCTATACATCCAACACCTTCCATCTATATATCCAATACAGTGAAATACGTGAATTTTCCAATACTAAAGTTTCTAATGAAATAGCATTTATTAAGCATGAAGAATCTCATGATTACAATATCGGCTGAAAGCTGAAAGCAAAGAATCTTTCCTTCAGGAGATACTTTCAGCCGGAAAGCCGATGAATAGGGCAGTTGACGGAGGCTGAAAGAACTGTAAGATATGATTGGTTAAAAAGACATAACCACCGATTATAGAAAACGATTTAAAAGTAACATCTCAGTCCGCCTTGAATTCCCAAACGATTTACTCCATGACGGTCATTAATCACAATCATACCTGAGTAAATGCCATCAGGACGGGAGATAGATGCCCGCCACCATCGCGCACCCAGCCCCAGTCCTATTACTTTATTCAACATATATTCCACTCCCCAATTGAGCTCTACCGCCACCCCCGAGAACCGGTCATTGCCCGCACCGTTCCAAGTATATCCGATACTCGCAGTTCCCCTGACCATCCACCTCTCACCCAGCTTCTGGCAATAGACAAAGACAGGAGCCACATAACCCAACGTCACAAGTTCCTCCGGGAAATCAGTAGTAATAGCCTCACATTCCACTCCAAATCCATATCCGCCGTCACCGACCCAGTTATACGCCACTTTATACTCTCCCCCTCCTTTCCACTTGTAAGATCCCGAGCGCATCACCACCTCACTCGTTATCCATCCATAGCCGAAATTCACAATAAACGTGTTTCTCGGTACTCTTATCCTCTTCTCCTGCTCTTTTTGTGCTTCCTGCATCCCAACCGCATCTTCCATCGTGAGCACTACACTCTTTTCTTGCCCCCAAACACTGACATTCAGGCAGCATAAGCCAAACATCAATAACACATACTTCATGACTTTCATTTTATAGATTTTTCTAATATCTCATTAATAATCCCGCTTTGATAAGATACTCTATAACTATAATTGCCGACTCTTTCTTTTCTTCGGGCAAAGCGTTATATTCCTGCGAATACTCAGGATAATTCAGCAAAATAGTTCTCATATTGTTTTTAGTGATGAGTTTCACTTTCTTGCTATCAGACTCTATCAAATAACAAACTTTGTTTTTCAGTTGCTTAGACGCTACGATAGCCCCTCCTATGGCACCGAAGAGCATACCCCCCGCAACAGCCTCACTTATCTGCTTTTTGCCAATCTTAGTACCGATAAAACAAATCTTGTTTGTACCAAAGCGGAAACCGGGTGCATACCAACTGCCAAACCTGCATCCCTCATATCTTAATTGCCGACAGTTTACATACAAGGTATCCTGATGTATGATATACTTTACCTCTTTCTTCAATAGCTTATCTGTCTTTTTATCACCCGTCTTCGGTTTAAAATCGGCGCCTCCATTCCAGAATCTCTTGCTCTGGGACCTGGATTTAATAGCAAGATTCTCCAGACCGACAAATTTACCGTCCATGTAATCGGAGAACGACAAGGCATATTTGCTTTGCGCAAAAGCGATGACTGCAAACAGCGGCAGTAACATAGCCAAGGACAATCTTTTCCGTAACATAATATTATTTTTATTTAGTTGTTCTTTGTTTCACAGGCTCTTTGCAAGCTAAAACAGATACCGAAACGGTATCCGAAGTCAGCCTTATAATTTTTATCCTTTGTGATGCCATTAAAACCGGCACCGCCTTGTACACTGACTTTTACTTGCGAATAGCAGAAAGAGGTGACTAGACTCAAAAATAGAACTAATAAAACGTGCTTTTTCATATTCATGTTAGAATTATTGGATTGCTCAAAATACAAATAATAAAATGAACCCTAATACTCTATCCAGACGGATTTATCATCCGGCTGAATAGGTATTTCATAATCTATTTCTTCTTAAACTGCTGCTTCGCTTGTTTAAGATGTTTCATATAATTTTCCCAATCTTGCTCATTGCACCAAAACCATTTTTCTTTCAATATCCAAAAATACTCTAATTGGGGCTTAGACAACATCGGCATAAATGAAACTTTTGTAGGAGAAGGGTTGACTATTTTATAATATTCTCCAGAATATTTCTTAGTTGTAAGACGAGAGTATTCTAAAGCACTTAATGTGTTTTTATCCACTATTTTATACCACTCCTCATAACTACTATCCCAACCATAGTGTGGATTATAATCACAGATAATTTGTACCTTTATTGTATCTCCACAAATCACATAACTTCCACAATCAACAGAGTTGTAGAATTTTTTTGCGTATTTTGAGTAAGGGTTTTCTATGACCTCATCCATGTACGAACTATACTCTGGAGAATCAGATTCACTTAAATGATAATATGTCCCTATAACCATACCGTTATTATAAAATATCAATGCACCATAATATCCATTTATGTTAATCAAGGTATCAAGACCAGTATATGCACTTGTATAACAGTTGGTAAATGCATTCTTTATATGCTTAGGAATGCTACAACATAATAATGTAAAACATGTACATGTAATTAGTACCAATCGTATTCTTTCCATATTGGATATATTTGGGCTCGCTATGTGGTTAGGAACGTTTATGCATCTAAATTTAAAGTTACACTAAATCTATATTATTCCATGTCTGATAATAATATTTTCTTCAGTTTCTCAAGAAGTTGATCCTGTTCCTCTATTTCATTATCTTCTAATAAAACATTAAGAACCTCTTCATCTTTTTCATAATCATATAAGTCAACTCCCAACCAACCCAATCCCCAAAAATCAATTCCTCCTCCTTTTCTTTTGGAGTTGAAATTTGCTTGGGTAAGCGTTCCAAAATCTCCTTCACTATAAAAGCGATATTGTATTTCATAATCAGTTAAATATGGAACTACTTCTTTTTTAAACCACTCTAAATCTTTCATATTGGTGACAAAATACGTATTTGAAACAACGAATCCATCCGAATACAAACCAACAAATTACTAACTTATGGGTTATCTAATAATAGTTCCTGCAACATTCCTAAATATAATTCTTTCTTTTCAGTCTCATGAGGTTCTAATAAAACATTAAGAACTAAATCGTCCTTATCATGATCATACAAGAAAATACCTAGCCAGTTTAATCCCCAAAATTCTATTGTTCCACCTTTTTTTAATGATTCAAAACGTATTTGAGTAAGCGGTCCAAAATCTCCATTGCTATAAAAGCGATATTGTATTTCATAACCAGTTAAATATGGAGCTACTTCATTCTTAAACCAATTTATATCTTTCATTTTTTTATTTGTAATATTGGTGATAAATTTCGTATTTTAGGTAATATTTGCCCGCCTTGTTTATTTAAGAACCTGATTTGAGTTGGCGAAGCATTGGGACCAACAGCTTTATACCAATTAGGTGCTCCTCCTTGTATTAAACTATTTTTAGGAGCCTTGAACTCAACATACACAGAGCCTTTAGAAGCACTCGGATAGGCATCAGAGCCACCAGTTGCAACAAAGGTTAAACCACCATCTCCTTCCACCATATGTCCCGTTTTCCTCATTATATCATACTCATTTTCAGACATCCAGCGTCCAACTTTCATCCATCCCCCCTTAGGATTACCCGTGAGCATATTCACCTTGTTATCCAGTGAATAATTTGCCGCTTGTCCAATTGCCGATAGTCCGCTGGTCATGAAGCTCATCTTCGCTCCACTCCACATACCATCCAGAAAGGAAGTTTCGGGGTTATCGTCAAACTCCGCCATCACACCACCCATCACTGAACCGAAAGGCAACCCTGAAGCCTCATGCACAATCAGTTCCCGAAGGATTGGAGACGATATCTTTTCTGTCAGTTTCTCAATAGGAGCGGCAAACTTACCGGCAATCTCACCACCGACATAAGCCATCGTACCAGCCATTATGCCATCAAATGCAACTTGCTGCAGATTGATATTCTTCCACCCATTGTTAAAACCTTGACCAATCGCAGAGTTTGCGGCACCGGTACCGGCGGTAATACCAATAGCGGCACCGGGGAAAGCGGCAGTCAATGCACCGGAAACTGCACCGGTAGCAAAATAAGATAATCCTTCCCAGCTTAAATCCGCACCATTGGCAACCCAGTTTATTGCCCCTCCAATAACTGCACCAATAAATAGATGCCAGAACTCTCCATCCGGATCCGTATATATTAACGGATTATTCAAGCAATAAGTATATCGATTGAAATTTTGTGAGAAATCAGGCATCTGAACAAACGGATCAGGACTCAAGAAACGAGCCAGTAACGGATCATACATACGGCCATTCATGTCTATCAGCTTGAACTCATCCAGATGTTCATGTCCCGTATAGCCACGGTGGAACTTGAAGGTATTATTAGCTACCGTACGTCTGCCCCAGACATCGTATGAAGCCTTGAAAACCTCAGTACCTGCATTATCAGTCAACTTCACAACACTGCCCAAGTGGTCTTTGTGGGCATAATAAATCTTATCAGACTGGCCGGATTGTTTCACATATACAGCTACTAATCCGTTATTGCCGCCAAGATAATACAATTGCTTCGTCACACCACCTTCAGTGACCGTCTCATAATCGCCCGCATAGACTATCGTACGCGTGACGGCATTGTTCGTCTTCAACGTAGATTTCCAACGTTGGCGATCAGGACCATACGTGATGTTCAACAGGTAATTGTTCGAACCGACCGTTTCACTGATGGAGGAAACTTTATCAAATGCAGTATACGCAATGGTCTGGTTATTCTCAGAAATCAGGCCGCCGGTATTGTCAACGGTACTTACCGCATGAGGTTTGTCATAACTGTATGAACCCAAGCCTGTTTTAGAAACAATATTGCCATTGGCATGATAACCCATGTTCATGACTGTAGAACTACCTTGCTTCACAACAGTCAAACGATCTGCGCTGTCATAAGTGAAGGTTTCCGTTTGCCCAATCATCCCCGTACGCGAAGTAAGATTGCCTGTAGCACCATCAAACACATAGTTCATATTATGCAGCGACGTAGTACCTTTCATCGTCTTCAGGTTACTAAGTAAGCCTTGCGAATTACGGGTTTCGGTAGAAATCAATGCACCGCCAAGTTTGGTAGTAGTGACAGTTCCGGTAGTTCCCGTGAGTTCCCAAATAGACTGTGTGCCAGCCAGTACTTGTTGCAAATTACCATAAGCATCATAACTACGATTTACAGCTAGAGCTCCCGGATAAGTTATTCGGCTCAATTGCCCCACTGCATTGTAATCATAGGTAAACTCCAGCAATCCGGAATTATCCACCTGACGCTTTTCGGTGGAAATCCGTCCATATTTATCATAAGTATAAGCAATATAGCTATCACCTGTCTGCTCCTTTATTAGACGTAGCAAGTCATTACCCGAAGTTCCATAAGAATAGGTAGTGGCAACCCCATCCAGAACAGAAGTTTTCAGACGTCCTAAAGGATCATAAGTATTCGTTGTCGTTTTATTCTTGCTGTCAACCTGAGTTTTCAAACGTCCGGCAGCATCATAAGTATAGGTTATGCTACCTGCATTAGGGTCAACCAATGTCTTCTGATTGCCGGTATCATAATAAGTCATGGTAAAGTCAGTTCCCCCAGTCGTAATTTTTTTAGGTTTGCCCAGTGAAGCATAAGTATAGGTTATACTTGACACCGGATCAGTGACAGACTTCACGTTACCCCAAGCGTCATAAGTTTTGGTATAAGTCCTTCCATTTGTAGTAGTCGACACACTACGGTTACCATAAGTATACGACACACTTTTTCCGGTACTGCTCGTTTGTGTCAGGATTCTTCCACGCCCGTCGTAGGTGTAGTCTTCTGTTGTAACAAGATTACCTGTCTGGATCTGCTCCCGAATAATCTGCCCCTTAGCGTCACAAGTCATGGTTTTCTTGATACTTACATTCTTAGCACCTATGGTTTCTATCAATACTTCCCGTCCCTGATTATCATACCATGTTATCACCCAAGGCTGTCCTGTTCCCTGTGTCAAAGCGAAGAAACGCTGAGCTGGTTTGCTACGTTTCCATCCGGTTTCATACTCCATTCTCCTTCCGTCCGGCAATAGAGTTTGCGTCTTGTTCCCCCATCCGTCATACAAGTGTTTTGTAATCACCTTATTAGCAGGGTCGCTTAAATCCGTTTCCGTCAGTACATTTCCCCATATATCATAAGAATAATCAGTTATAGCGGATGAAGGTGAGGTATGAGTCCTGGCAACAAAACGTTTCGAGAAATCATAAGTATAATATTGAGTAAGTGCAGTTATGCCTGTACCACTGTTTGCCGAACTAAGTACATTACCCCATGTATCATATGTATATTCAGTAGTTAATGGCATGGAAGATCCATAATTTTCGATAACCTTCTTTTTATATCCTATAACTTGATCGTACGTAATAGATGTTTTCTGTGTAAAAATGGATGCATCATCCGTGTGTTTCTGCGTTCGCGTAATCAATTGAGGCCTATAAGATTTGCCGGCTGAAATATAGTTACCATATTGTACAGTCTTGTACATATTATCACCAAAGTCCACCTTCTCCTCTGCCATATAACCATAAGAAGAATTAAACTGCCGGGTCGTTGTAACGATATTGCCATCAAGGTCTTTCTCTGTAGTAACAGAAGGATAGGCAAAATACTTTTTAGAACCTTTATCCACAATAACCATTTTGGTATTGATTTCCGCGGTTTTACCGTCTATAGAACTTTTACTATAAGTAGAGGAAGGAATATAAAAAGACGTATTCCACGAACTGACTCCCGATTCATTCACCGTACCCAACAGGGTATTCTCAGTCTTCATAAAGCTTATTCCCAATAACCCTTTTCCCTGTTGGTGGACCTTCAGTCCGCCATATTGATAATTAGTTATCACATCCTCGGCTGCTCCATTATTTTTGAGGGTAGTAGCCTTTACAACATGTAAAGGTATAATACAATCCAGCATAGGGTAAGTGCTTCCGGTACCTTTGGTATAAATACCGCCATTGACAAGCGAAGCGTAATTAATTATAGTTCTACTACCATAGTCACCAGTAATACTAACTACTTTACCTGTTCCGGCATTATAACTACTGTTCTGATAGATATTCCAGGTAGGGTTAACATTAGCATCAGTAGAGTTATAACAATTATAGCCATAATTCATTAATTCAACCTGTCCGTCGCCATTAAAATCGCCCAGCGCATGAAGAGCCGTAAGAGCGTCCTCACTTTTATTAGAAGTGGCAGAAGCTACCTGTCTAAGCAAACGCCCCGTTGAACGCATCCAATAAGTATATGTTTTTTTGAATTCGCCCCAAGAACCAAAGATATCACTCTTCTTTTTATGCATGGCTTTGGTAATCACCACATCTGACTTACCGTCAAAGTCGAAATCATAAACATAGCAATCGAACTTATTATCATCTTTTTCCGTAAAATCCTCATCATAGATGTCCAATATGCATGCCTGTGATTTTGTGAAAGTACCATCGCCATTATTCAGGGAAAAATACCACTTACTGTCACCGGTAGCGTTCATTAAAAGATCCATTAATCCATCACCATTAAAATCTCCGGAACGAATCATCCAGACATTGCCAATATTAGTTCCGGTTGTTTTTTTAGCGTCCGAAAAGATAGTTCCGGTTAATCCGCCTCCTTGATTCCAAAAGATTGTATACCCACCATTATATATCAACAACATATCTTGCAGACCATTGCCATTAAGATCGGAAACAAAAACTTTCTTCGGCTTAGAAGACAGGGTAAGATTTATGGCGGTACGATAAATGGCAGTCCCGGAGTTGTGTCCTATAATTTCACCCGGATATTTGTTAGAGGCATGCCCTTTCTCCAAAAAGACAATCTCTCCTTTTCCATCATTATTAAAATCACCGGTAGCATAAACCGGCATTTCACTACTACGCTGCAAGTTGTATTCGAAAATTCCCTGTACTGTATTCCCGTAAATAGCAAAACCTATTCGCTTCCAATATTCATTGATACTTGCATGAGGTATCACAAATTCATTGAGGCCATCTCCATCAAAATCAATAACAGAAGATCCCGCTTTATACTCCTTCCAATCCTCCATTTGAAAGTCCGATCCAAGAGCGTATTGTCTTCCGGGAAGGAAATTAATGTTTCCATCAGCATCCCGCGAAGCCCAATAGACATAAGCATACGTATTACTCAACCATTCCCCCGATCCGTCCCGAACCTTACCCTGAAAAACTCCTACCAAATCAGCCAGTCCGTCACCATTAAAATCACCGGAGGTAAACTGTTGATCTCCAAAGGACATAGCATTCCCGGACATATTCACTACAGGAAAGACAGACGGCATATTGAATTGGGGAGAAATAACAGATTGCTGGAAAGAGGGTAAGGGCGACCATTGCAAATAGACAGGTTTAAGGGCCTCTCCTGCACTATTCTTTTTCCTAACGTTTGCCAGACGTGAGAACTGGGTACCGGAACCATCACTTGTGGTACTATAAGTCAATTCATAAATAAGATAAATACTAGCAGATGCTTTACTTGTTATAGTTTTCAAACGATAGCTCATTTTTCCCTTTATACCTTCTATAATGAAAGGTTGCGGATCGGGGCAAGATTCATAATCAAAAGAGATTGTGTTATAATGACCTGTAATCCCGTTCTTATTCTTCCCGTAAGAAATACTTTTAGGGTATATAGTATAATCCCAAACATTGTAGGTGTAAGTCATGTAGTTACCCCAAGTATCTTCCACTCTATCCACATACCAAGCATAGATTCTCGGTGAACTACCCACCGTATAACTTAGCTTTGCTTCGACAGTATTTCCATAATGATAGACCAAGCCATCAGAGGTCTGAACCTCAAACCATGTATTGGCTGTTGTATTATTATAGGTTCCGTGAACAGTTACTTTAGTGAAAGGATCAGACTCCGGATAGTAAACAGCCCCCTCTTGTCCGACAGTACCAGTGGAATAAATCAAACGCTTTCCATCCAGATAATAAGCATCACCGGCAGAGTAAGTCAGCGCTTTCGCCATACCATCATGATAGATATCCTTCGGCCCTCGTGTTATAGCTGATATTCCTGACAAGCTGCATCCCCAGCCAGCTATGCCATTCCCCGCCTGGCTGTTATACACGATAGCCAGTGAAGGTTGCAAGCCTCCTGCACCTTGCGGAACTTTAATGGGAATAGAATAAGTAGCTCCTCCAGTGGCTGAAACATTGAATGCCCCTCCAAGCCCTCCTACAGCTACTTGTTCTTCATTATATACATTAGGAACCACCGGATAGTTAAAATCACCTGGTGCATAAGCGGTAATATTAGTTGTTATAGGTCCCGATTCTTCGTATCCTTCCGACACGACATAATAAGTGCCCGCTTCCAAATTCTTTTCTATGAGAGCAAGATCAGGAGAAGAACCACATTCTCCCCTACCATTGTTGCCACTACTGTATTCTATGAGATTTCCCGAAGAATCCAATAAATACATATAAGTACATGAAATGACTGAACCGCAATGGCTCAATATCGTATACATCTTCTTGTTAAGAGTAAACTTATAAAAGACCTCGTCCTGTCCTCTAAAGTCTTCCTCTTCATTATACTGATCTGTAAAACGGTTCGTATCTTGCGTATCAGAATAGTATATACTATTTGAATGAGTACCAACAAGAATCGGATTATCCATTGTGTTTCCTACTGTAGATAATGACATTCCGGAGACCCGAGTGGTTACAACGCCTTCTTCAGCGGAATACTGCGCTACTTCTGATACTGCGTAATATGTACCCGGTTCCAATACTATGGACAAATAACCTTGACCGGACTCACTACAAACATAAGAACCGTCATAGCCACTGGCACCTGTAACCTTTTTTCCCGAAGCATTCAATAAATCTATGGATGTATCTAAAATCAATGAACCACAATGACTTATTATGACTCTCATTCTTGTAGTCACTGTAAACCTATAGAAAATATCATTATGGAACGTTCCATAGTTATTCGTAAAATCCCCCGTATTTTTTGTATCAGAATATTCAAAATCAGAACCAAAAGTTCCCACTTCCAATGGGGAAGACATCGTATTTCCTTGTTGGGCATAAACAAACACTGGAAACAACAAGATAAAAAGCATTAATGAGTATTTAGTTTTCATTGGAATCCTTCTCTGTTTAGGTTGTTTTTATTCTTTAACTATTTTCCAACTGCTGGTATTGCCATTATAGACTATCTGCATGATATACATTCCCGGAGTCCGACCAGATATATCTACCATATTGGACTGAGATATATTGCCCCATTGTTGTAGTAATGTCCCGGTAAGATCATAGAGAGATATCCGGGCATTCTCAAACTTCTCAACTCCTGAAATATCAACTTTGAGCATACCCTTGGTCGGATTGGGATAAATAGTCACCTTAGTTTCCGAAAGTTCTTCTTCGTATACCGATGGTTCTTCTTCATCGCTCAAAGCACCCCTTGTCTGAACCACAATTTCCTTTTGGCGAGACAACCTATTACCGGCACTGTCATAGGTATATTTGATTTTATTTTGGGCGTATACATCAGCTGCCGCCCACATAGATAAAACAACAAATAGTAGAAATACGGCAGCTATCCGTTTAAATATTCGTTTGTTATTCTTCATGATGTGTAGTGTTTATTCGATACTGAATCCTCCCAACAACAAGGTTTCTCCTATAGAAATCTCTAACACATAGTCTCCCACCTTCCTACCGGCCATGTCTACTACTATACAATTCTCACCAAAGTACGACTGATAGTAAGCCATTTCACCGGTCAAAGAATCTGATACGCTCACAGTAAAAGTACCACATAAGACAGGAGTATCAATAAATAATTTACTATCTTCGACATCATAGCAAGCGATGATCCATGAAGCCGGATCTACAGAACGAGGAGTGCCTTGAGAAGTTTTCGTAGCAGTTTTTAATATAATCCGTTTCCTCATAGATTGAGATTTTGCCCCAACCTGAACTGATAATAAAATCCCTATCAATAACAAGAATAAAAATTTTGTTTTCATAATATATAAGATTAATTAGTTGATGCTCCAAATAACTAAATTTTTATTATGAAAATCAAGAAAAAAAAGGTAACAGAGGTAACAAACTCATGTAGACTTACAGTAACACTCTATAGAGTCAATCACATAAGTTTTTGATTATCAGAACTAAATACCTTATCAAAAAGAACAGTATCCATCTTATCCTTAATCCGGTGTTTTCTTGCTTTTATAGCATCTGAAGAAGCATCCATTATACCTAAAAGCAAATCTTTGGGACAATGAAGCAGGCTCAGCAAGCAATAAAATAAATCTTCATTAGTTAATGAACGGCAATTCTCCCTCAAATTACTCATAACATCTAAGAATGATTCCCGGATATCACCAATAATCCTTTCCCTATAATCCTGAATTTTGAGAATGCGTTTACCAGGCTTCATATTTTTCAACTCATTCAATTTCTTATACCCCTCAGTTGCTTCGAATAATGAAATACAAATCTGCAAGTTTTTTTCTTTCAGATCATGCAACTCTGCACTTTTTTCTTCAATTGGTGCAGAGCTTTCACGCAGCATCATTATTTCCGCACGATTCTCATTCAATTGTTTTTGCAGAGCTATATACTTATTCTTACGACATCTATCCCTCCACATATAAATTAATGCCAATACTAAAAATAAGCCCCAAAAACAGTAAATCATCTTTTTCTTTGCAAGTTGATGCTCTTTCAACAATGCGTATTTATGGATTTCCAATTGATGATTGTCCATCAAATCACCAATTTCGGCTCGATACGCACTCGCTTGAATAGAATCAAAGTAAACGATGAAAGAATCGGCACATAAAGCAGCCTCTCGCCATCGGGATTGCTCTTTGTTTAATTCAAATAGTCTATCAAAAGCAGAGGCTTTAGTTTCAATATCAAAGGAATATTTAGCCAGATTCCAATAATAAAGAGCCGAATCTTTTTTATTCAAATGATTCATAATATCACCCTTCAAGAAATAAGTAGAATAAAGACTTTCCTCCACTTCTATGTCTCTCATTGCTTCTGAGATATAACTATTCGCCTCTTCATATTCTCCTCTCTCATTATAGAGAGCGGCTATATTTTTATAAACAAGAGGTTTAAAGGCAGAAGTTTGCAAAGAATCAGCCAAAAGCTTCGCCTGCTGATAATAAATGAAAGCACTATCAGAATCATCTTTTATCAGGTAATTGTCTCCTATCTTCAACAAGGCATACAAAGCCCGGTCAATATGCATGGTACCGCAAAGAGCATAAGCATTCTTATGTGCATCTATCGCAGCAGAATTCAAGTATTGTTCTCCATAGCAATCTCCCAAATACCCATATACCATCGATAAAAACACCGAGTCACCTCCTTGCGGCATAGTCCTCAATGACTTCAAATATAAATTTATGGCAGTAGATATGTCTTCTTGCTCCCGATGCACACACCCGCTATAAAAATAAGATTTTGCCAATCGTTCTCTATCACTGTTCTTTTCAAAATAATCCACAGCTACCTGTATCAAAGAATCATTCTCCAGCGACACATAATTCTTATACTTCGCCTGCGTAAGCAGCAAGGCATACCATGCCCTGTCTGTTGTCCCCATCTTCTGCGGTGCAGAAACCTCCTCCAATAATTGCAGCGAACTGTCAGGACGCGATTGCATCAACGAATCAGCCAATAACAGAATAGAGCTGACAGCATGAGAATCTCTTCCGCATGCCCCTAGCAGCATAGTAAATGATATAAAGAATAGGAAAGCGGGTAACAGTTTTTTCATGCTATATTAGACTTCTCGTTTCAATACTGCAAAGATAGCAACAAATCATGGAAAAAGCCAGTTAGAAAGTAAGCAGTTGAAACATAATTAGTATCACACTATCATTTTGACACTTTGTATTTCCAATTGCCTGAGAATGCATTATTCCCGAATAACTGACCATGGAGGTAAAAAGAAACAAACGAAATTCAGCAAGCCACAGATTATTAATAATATATCGAAATACTTACACTTCTTTTAGAGTAAAACACCACCCTAAAAACACAAATATAAGAGAAATAGCCAATACAAATAAGTGTATTACTAGTAAGTAGTAACCCTTTTGACCGTAAGTAGTAATGATATCACCTATAAGTAGTAACCCTTTCACCCGTAAGTAGTAACCCTTTTCTGCATAAGAAGCCCTAAAACACGCAAGAATATGCAGAAATAACGAATTTACATTCCTTATTTATTCACAGGATATCCTATAATGCAAGATTGACAAATGGGCATAATCACATAAAACAAAGAAATAGCATCAATTTGATTAAGATATCAATAAATAAAAATCAATTTATCATTTCACTCCACAAGCATTTTGCCCCCCTAAAAACAACCAAAGGAAAAGATTCGTTTGCCGGCAACAAATGAAATCATTTGCCAATAAACTATGAAATCATTTGCTAGTAACAAACAAAACAGTATATTTGCGAAAAAACAACTCTAAATAAGATGATTAGACAAGAAGAGATATCAGCTGTACTGGACGCACAAGCCGATATGTTTCGCAAGAAAGAGCAGGGTTTACCACGAGAAGCACTGATTTCAGTGCCTGCCATCCCATCGTTTGCCACTATCATTACCGGTATACGCCGTTGTGGCAAAAGCACTCTTTTGCGCCAACTGATGTCCCGGAAATATGACTCAGCGCTCTATCTGAACTTCGAAGACATACGCCTCGCCAACTTTGATACTGATGACTTCACCCGCCTGCAACGGGAAATTGAACGGCGTAACGTCCGCGTGCTCTTCTTCGATGAAATACAAATCATCCCTAAATGGGAAATCTTCATTCACCAAATGCTCAATGAAGAATATACCCTGTTCATCACCGGTTCCAACGCTTCCTTATTAAGCAGCGAACTGGGCACTCACCTCACCGGTAGACATATCCCCATGGAGCTATTTCCTTTTTCTTATTCAGAATATCTCTCTTTCAAAAGCCGCCCCGCAGACGAAGATTCACTCTTAAATTATCTGCGCGACGGTGGCATTCCCGAGTACGTGAAAAATGAATCTGAAATAATACTGAATACACTGATTGATGACATTCTGATACGAGATATTGCTATCCGTAATTCCATAAAAGACGTAAATTCACTGCGGGCACTGGCTGTATATCTGCTATCCAACATAGGGAACCTGGTATCAGCCGGTAAACTGGTGGGGATGTTCGATATAAAAGCGGCATCTACTTTTCTGGATTATTTCTCTTTCTATCAACGATCTTATTTGTTGGAATTTATACCTATATTCAGTTATTCGCTAAAAGTGCAGTCCCGAAACCCCAAGAAGGTTTACAGCATGGATTTAGGGCTGGCGAACGAAGCCTCTGCCAACTTCTCGGATAACACCGGACATAAACTGGAAAACCTCATCTTCCTGCATCTGCGCAGGAAACCGGGAAACATTTGCTATTACAAAGGAAAAGGAGAATGCGACTTTATTGTCGCTGAAAAAGGCAAGGTATTGCATGCCATCCAGGTCTGTCACCAGATAACCGACCAGAACTTCGCACGCGAATATAACGGGCTGCTCGAAGCGATGAAAGCATTCAATCTGTCGGAAGGTATTATTGTAACAACTAATCAGACCGATTCTTTTGAAGAAGACGGAAAACATATCCGGCTGATGCCCGCCAATCAATTTTTACTATCATAGAATCAATAAGAAGCCGCCCCCTCCTTTCGCAATACGAAAGGAAGCAGGGCGGCTTCTATATAAATAGCTTGTAAAGCTACGCTGATTACAAAACCAGAGAAAGATTACAGACCGAAAGCGGCTTTCACCTTGTCCACGTAATCCAGTTTCTCCCAAGTGAAGAGCTCCACCTCTACATCCTTATTACCTTCGTAACGAGACTTGAAGTGCTTGGTAACAATCTGCGGCTCACGACCCAGATGGCCATAAGCGGCAGTCTCCTGATAAATCGGATTACGAAGCTTCAGGCGATCTTCAATAGCCTTCGGACGAAGATCAAAAAGTTCATCTATCTTCTTCGCAATCTCACCATCGCTCATGTTTACATGGCCGCGGCCATAAGTATTGACATAGATATTAATGGGACGAGCCACACCAATAGCATAAGACACCTGTACCAGCATTTCGTCAGCTACACCGGCTGCCACCAGGTTCTTGGCAATATGACGGGCTGCATAAGCGGCACTACGGTCTACCTTACTGGGGTCCTTACCGGAGAAAGCGCCACCACCGTGAGCACCTTTACCACCGTAGGTATCTACGATAATCTTACGTCCCGTCAGACCGGTATCTCCGTGAGGTCCGCCGATAACAAACTTTCCGGTAGGATTAACGTGATAGGTGATATGGTCATTGAACAATGCAAGTACTTTCTCTGCATGAATAGAAGCAATGACACGTGGCATCAGGATATTGATGACATCCTGACGGATAGTGGCAAGCATTTCTTCATCCGCTTTCAGCTGGGCGGCTTCGCTGTCGTCGGCAGGCTGGATGAAGTCATCATGCTGGGTAGAAACTACAATCGTATCGATGCGGACAGGCGTACCGTTATCATCGTATTCAATAGTTACCTGACTCTTGGCGTCCGGACGGAGATAAGTCATCTCTTTACCTTCGCGACGGATGTCGGCCAACACTTGCAAGATGCGATGTGCCAGGTCGAGCGAAAGAGGCATATAGTTTTCTGTTTCGTTAGTAGCATAGCCAAACATCATGCCTTGGTCGCCTGCACCCTGCTCCATAGGGTCCTGACGTTCTACACCACGGTTAATGTCGGGGCTTTGCTCATGAATGGCGGACAATACACCACACGAGTTACTTTCGAACATGTACTCGCCTTTGGTATAGCCGATTTTCTGAATTACTTCGCGCGCAATGAGTTGCAGATCAACGTACGCTTTGGTTTTCACTTCTCCAGCCAGTACCACCTGTCCGGTAGTTACCAGAGTTTCGCAAGCTACTTTCGAACTGGGGTCGTAAG